>ERZ507059.2-NODE-2-length-189362-cov-11.7387_pt1 | contig 189362 bp, 160 predicted proteins | sample MGYA00513787_ERZ507059 | MGnify/ENA metagenome assembly ERZ507059
TAAAACAGCTCATTGACAGAATGAATTTTCTTGATAAGCAGATTGAAGCTCTTGATATTGAAATCATGAAATACTATGAGCAGTTTGATTGTTACTTACATACAATCCCGGGAATAGGCATAATTGGTGCTGCTACTATTCTTGCTGAAATCGGTGATATAAGCAGATTTAAAAATTCCTCTGCATTAGTTGCCTTTGCTGGCATTGATCCAACTGTACGTCAGTCGGGTGAATTTAACAGCACACATAACCATATGTCAAAACGTGGTTCACCTTACTTAAGACATGCCATTTTTCTTGCGGCTACCACCTGCTCTTTTCACAATAGCCCGTTGAATGCATATTACAAAAAGAAACGTGACCAAGGTAAACATCACTTAACTGCCACAGGAGCCGTGGCAAGAAAGCTTACCACCGTAATTTATGCCGTGTTACGGGATAGTAAACCTTATGAACCTAAGAAGTTCTGTTAATGTCTGGTAGTAAGACTAGGATTTAAGCCTTCTGGTGGGGAGGCTTAGTTGTGATGCTCATTTTAAATTCTCGGACTTTATCACACCACTCATCAATTAATTGACGAAGTTCTTTTGTATCCACCTCACAACAAGTTTCATAGTATTCATCATCATCCTCTATTAACATATTATATATTTTTGTGTTTTTAAAATTTATCTCCGCACAACAAACATTTCCACTTATCTCTTTTGAAATGATTTCTCCTGACAATACCTTATCAAAATCTGATTTAATCCATTCTTCAAATGGTCTAACATCAGAGCACAAAAATGTATTAAGCGTTTCTGCATTTTTACAATTACATACTATACAAATATCTTTTTTTCCTTTTGCAAGTTCATATTCTACATATTTTCTTTCAATCATTATTACTCCTTTGGAAAAGCTGAAATTATTTTTCCATTATTATTTATATACATTTCAATTTCTAATCCATTATTTGATATACCAATATATGAATTTTTAGATCCAACTACAAACACTTTGTTATTATAAGCCTCATTAATTGAATCAATCACATCTTGAGTGCTCATTTCTTTAGGGAAAAACGTTGAATAACCCCCATTTCCAGATTTTGGAATACCATTAACCTCAACTTGTGCCTTATATACCCCTAAATCATTTATTAATACTTCTGTTCCATTAACAATATTTCCTGCAGTATCTTTAATACACTCATAATGATAACCTCCTGCTTTCCCTCTTCTAACATTTCCTTCAAAAATATGTTCTATAGTTGAGTCCATAAAGTTATCAGTATTTTTTAATTCTATTAGACTTGACTTCCCATAGCTGGTCTCCCCACATCTTCTACACTGTCTTCTGTTGTTTTTCTTACTACTTCCACATCAGACTTTACCGTCTCATTTCGTATCCTTAATATCCCATTATAATCTATCTTATTCGACTGAATAAGTTCTTCTATCTTCCGCACTGCTCTAAGTTCTGCCTCTGTCATTCCCGCAGTACTTCCACTTTCCAGAAAATGCAGATACACCTCTGCTTCTTTTGCCGATACCAAATCTGTTAAATTTGAATAATTCCCTTCCTCTATCGTCTGACCAATCCTCTTAAGCTCATCATTATTCAGTGTCCTAGTCCCTATCTCTATCCCCTCTGCATTTTTAAGCAACAGCTTATTCCCGGAAATACTTACCGTACATGATTCATTAGCATTAATAGAAATCTATCTTCTTTGCCATCTCCTATTCAATAATATTAAAGTCGTACTTCTTGCAATAGTAATTATTAAAATTTTCAATATTTTTCCATGGATTCTTTTTTGTCATTCCATTCTTATATGTAACACTTTCCTGCAATTGTTCCTTTTTTTCATTTAGTGCTGTTCTTATCTTCTCTGCAATTATTTTTCTATCTAATGTAAAAGTAGCTTTATTTCTTTCTTCCTGAAAAATACAAGCATCAAAGTATAACACTGCTATATAAACATCACTGGCATCTCCTAATAATAATTTTTCAAGTCCTGTTGTAAAAATCTTTTCAATATTTTCAATCTTTTTAATCTGCTTATAAAAACACTCTACTAACACAGATGTGATATCTGTTGGAAAAATATCTGGTGAAAATTCTGACACTATAACTTCATATTCCTTTTCTCCACGTAATAACTGTAAAACCTCATTTTTTTCAATTGCAGTATTAATTAAAACATCATAGTTCATATTTTTTCCTCCTTAATTAATATCAATTCTCGTAACATGTGTCCTATCCAGCGGTATTGTATCTGTAATTGCCTCTGGAACTCCACCAGATGTATACCCTCCCGGTATCCACAAATCATTTGCAGTTGCTTCATTACCACTTGGAACACGAATATTTAAATCCGAAACATTATCCACATCAATTCTTACCAATCCACCTCCATTTTTAAAATATCCTTTAGGAAATCCTAACTCTTCCTCTATTATTGAAATATCTCCATTTGCTTTCTGAATGACACTATCACAGTATTCCTTAGGTAATACAAATAATGTATTGTCATCGGGTACTCCAACAAACCCATTAGTTTCTGAATATCTTCCGTAAGCCCACTCTGTTTGTATAACTGAAACCCCATTTTCAAACTTCGCCAAATGCCCATCAATATACTCCTGACTTAGATATGTTGTAGGGTCTGGTCTTTCTCCTTTTGGTATAGATGTTATACTATCATACCAATATTTATCATATCTAGCCGCTTCTTCTGGTGACATTAAATCTCTGAAACTCTTCCACTCCCTTTCATCAAGCGTCTTTGCCCCAATCTCTATCCCATCTGCATTTTTAAATAACAGCTTATTTCCCGAAATACTTACCGTGATTCCTGCTGCAAGACTCAGCATCATTGTTACCGGCACCGGCCAGTCAAAGGTTTCTCCCAGTGCTCCCACACCACAGGCTGCTGTATTTCCCGCAAAATCTATCAGGGCTGTTTTTCCAAATGCCTTAAGTCCTTCTTTTAATCCCATTTCCGAGAACTTTGTTGCTGCAATGGCTCCTCCAAGTGTAACCAAATCCACCACTGCAAAAACCACTTTAAGTCCACGTTCCATGTCTGTCAAGTCTTCTCCGGTTATCAGGTCTTCTCCGGTACATGCCTCTATGACAGGTTTGATAATTGTGATATCCAATACGGACGAAACAAAGTTTAAAAATGGGTTACTGCTGTCATGGGTAAATTCTCCCTGCCTATAAAACTGCTCCAAAAATTCCTGTTGGGTAAGATTGTTGTCTTCTCCCAAAGCTCCGGATGCTTTCATTGCCTCATACTGTGCTGCAAAAATACTTGCAAAATCTTCTACACTTCCATTGGTATATGCCATATGAAGCCCATTTCCATCCGCCTTTCCGTCAGAAGTTCCAATAAAATCTGCAAAAGTCAGCTTTGCTTTTTCCTGTTCTACCATGGTTCCGGCATATCCCATTCCGCCGGTTATATAATTATTTTCTGTCAGTCCCAGTGTATTATCTACCTCAAAGTCTTCCAGATGGATTCGGCTGATTGTTTCTGTAGCATTTTTCTTGAAATCTTTCTTTAAAGGCTGATCCAGCTTATCATCCACGTAACAATTTAAGACATCAATATAACGGTGAAGGGTTCCATGCCCCTCTAAAAGCCTGTCAATATCCTTTTCCCTAGATGTATAGTCAATTCCCAGGTCAATTTCATCTAAAATTGTATCACAGGTCTGCAGTGCCTCGTCCACATCCATCATTGTATCATACACATACATACAATTTAAATAGCTTACACCTTTTTCACTCCAATCCATGTATGCTTTTTTTATTTCTTCTTCCATAACTTTTATTCATTTCCTCCAATTTGTCCAATGACCCATTCCACAACCTGCTGTTCATTATAATACATAGTATTATAAGCATTTTGAATGTACGTTCCTGCCGCCTGATACAAAAATGTCATTTTCTGCATATTACTGGCTAGGGATTTAAAAAATGCAAGCATCTCCTCTCTGGCCTCCCCCTGATATGTATCCTCTGATTCTATATTTTGTACACACTGTTCACTATAGGTATATGCCTCCAAAATCTTTGCCTGGATATTTCCCAATTCACTTATATAATCCAAAACACCGGCACCTATTTTTATTTCTTCTGAGGATCCGCTGCAGGCCGTATCTACGCTACTACGCATAATTTTTTACCTCCTCATCAATTGCCAGAAGTCTCAGTAATTCTCTTCTTACCTGTACTGCATCCACTTCTCTTTTTATCTGCCGATTCAGGTCATACTCAAATATCCGATTATTCTTCCAATAATAAAGCCATTCTTTTGTTAATGCATTATCCTGAAATTCTCCTATCATGATATTCTCTTTGCAGTCTTTTACTTCTCTTAAAAAAGAATCAATGTCTTGCAGCTGTAAAAGCTCCTTTTCTGATACTGTTCCAGTCTGTAATACCGGATATATTTTCAATAATAAATATAAGACAGCGACTCTCGGCAGCCGTAACATCTCATATTCTCTATTTTTCAAGGGAATGATCACAATTGCCTCTCTTTGTTCCAAAAGTGCAATATGTAAATAATTTATAATAATATGATTCCGACTTTCCTTATAACATTCCAACGCTCTTGCCGGAAAAAATCCCATTTTCGTCAATTCTGTTTCAGATGCAAGCACACCCTTTTCTATCAATCCATTTATAGTTTTTTTAACTTCCTCTTCATGACCTTTCTGTGGTCGGAACTTTAACGGAATTCCAAATACATCATTTCCTTTTGTAATACTATTAAAAAACACCATTTCATGCTCTGTAAATTTCATTGCATGTCCTCCATATCCTTATACTCCTGAAATTCATCATAAAAATCATCTACTCTGTCACCATGAGATTTTAATGCATCGATTGCCTGCTGCACCGGATTATCATCGTTAGCCTTTGAAAAACTTTTATGATATTGTTGCATCAGCCCCATATATGCCATAAAAGTAGTTTCTTCTTTCCCCTTCCACAATTTATCACTCTCAATACGCGACATAAGCCGGGTCAATTCATCGTAGGAATCATCTATTCTTTCCTTTATTGCTTTCATGTTAGTCAGCAGTTCATTCATATTGCTTCCTGACATTTTAAAATCCTGCATACATTCTCCTTTCCCATAACTAATCAATCTATGACGCTTCTCTTTTTCGCCTTGCCTCTTCCTCCGCAGCTTCTCTTCTTAATCTCTCTTCCTCTTCATAATATTGCTGCTGATATATCTTCATTTCATCATCTTCACGTTTTGCTTCGTCACACCAGTAATTATATTCATCTCTTGCAAATTCCAATTTTGATTTTACCTCTGCAATTATTTCTTTAAAATCAGCCCCCAGTTTTTCTACTGCCTCGCGATTTTCACTTTCCTTTGTTACAAAAGTGTCGCTGAGTTTTCCCTGAGCAGAATCCGGATTCATCTCCATTGTATTGTAATCTGTTGCTAATTGAGCCATAACATCACTTAAATTGTCTGTTTTCTTTAACTCTTTTTCCAAATTCCTTACTACTTTTTTATATTTATCTCTCTGAGATTCTGCATAGGTTTTCTTTCCAAAAATATCTTCTATTATATATTTTAATCGTTCTAACAGACTTGCCATATTGCTTCTCCTCTTGTTCTGATAAACTTTTACAAATAAAGGTCTGAGCTCTGCAAACTTGTTGGCATATGCAATCATACCGTATTTAATCTGCAGCCTGTGAGCTTTCCGCTTTTTTGCTGCCCGGGAAAACTATCATCTGCTCCAGTTCTTCTTGGGGAACCGCCTGGTATTTTTTAAGGTAATCCACTGTATTGACTGTGGTTCCCTCTGTTCCCGGAGTGTCATATACAACTGTCTTGTTCTCTGTGAATTTATTGTCCGGAATAATATCATACTCTATCAGATTCAAATTATCTCTTACGCAGAATGTCATGTATGTTTTTCCATCCAGCTTTATCCTCTCAAATGTTCCAAATGATACTATATCAAGGCTGTTATCCTTCTCTGTCTGGTTCCATACCTCACTTTCCTCCTCTCTTGTATAAAGAGTTCCCTTTGAATACGAATACAGTGTCTCCAGCTGGGCATTATTTTCCGAATCATCTGTAGTGATTTCGCGCTGTACATAGCCTTCTTCTTCCACATACTTTTCGTCTCCACCAGACACATAACGATGTCGCTTCCAGTTTCCACCATATGCGCCTATATTATATGTTGAATAATCCACTTTATTATGTATTATGTCACCAAGTCTGGTCTCCCCTCTGCGATTAGAGCTATTTCTATAACCGATAAGTTCTTTCCCATCATACGATATAATATTTACGTTTAAATCCTCTGTTATTTCCAAAGGAGTCTTTGACGGGCCAAAACGCATCCTATATATCATTATCTTTCCTTCCTCTTTAATCCTCTGATCTATCATCTCTGATATCGTGATTTCACCTTCCGGCTCTGTGGTCACAAGCTCTGCTGCCGTGCAATCTGTTTCTGTTGCCTGAGCTGCTGATGTGTCATTTTCCTTCTTATCCTTTTTTTCACATGCTGTCACCATACATAACATACATGCAGCTATCATAAGAACTGATATTGCTTTCTTCATAATAAATTTTCCTTTCCGTCTGCGTTGCATTCATGTCTATTTATTGTTATCTCAATTTTCCAAAACGTACTTCATATATGCCTTTACTCTGTTGCACAAAGCCCTAAACAATCTCATCATGATGTAATTTCTCCGGATTATTTTTTCAATTTAACGTCACCTAATATCTCATTTAATCTATAATCATGTCCTGACTGAAAATTAATAACTACATCCTTGAATGGGTCCGAACTGTCCTTTTCGTCATTATCGTTCTGTATTTGTTCCCATAATTTTCCAATCGCTTCATCAGAGGCTATATACTGCTCTAACGAATTATTCAATACCTCATATGTATTATTAAATAAATCCTCCACGGCAAATGAAATTGTTGTCAGAAAAGTATTTATGCTCTCTATTTCCGGCACGCTGTCTCCTTTGCTGTGTATCTGGGTTCCCTGTATTTCAACTATCTTATTAGTCAGCTCATTTCCTGATTTTAAACTCTCCATTCTCTCCAGCGCATAGCTAAATTCCTTAAGTCTTATTTCTTTACTGTCTCCGCTTTTTATCATGACTTTTCTGTCCTCCTGTTAATGTATAAAATTATGGTCTTATTTTAAAAGCAGCTCTGCTGCTCTTGAAATAAAGCCACAATACAAATACAATACAATTCCACACCACAGCCTGTGGTGTGGAATCCGGCATTGAATGAATTTTACATGCTGAACTGATTTGCTATCTGTGTATCGGTTGACTCTACTGCCTCTGCAGTCTTGTCAAGTGCCGCTGCGATATCATCGATCAGCTCTTTTCCTTTTACAAATGAAGGTCTGAGCTCTGCAAACTTGTTGGCATATGCCTCTGATGCTGAGCCCTCCCACTCTGTGAGCAGGGTTTCAAGTAATCTGTCCATCTTGTCGATTACGCTCTGTACATTATCTGCTTCTGTCCTGTACTCTCCTGCCCTTTCTCTCATTGTGTCAGGTGTCATTCTGATCTGTCCTGATGCCATTTTCATGTCCTCCTTAAAATAATTTTTATATATAATTGCATAAGCAATCATACCGTATTTAATCTGCAGCCTGTGAGCTTTCCGCTTTTTTACTGCCCGGGAAAACTATCATCTGCTCCAGTTCTTCTTTGGGAACCGCCTGGTATTCTTTGAGGTAATCCACTGTATTGACTGTGGTTTTCTCTGTTCCCGTAGTGTCATATACAACTGTCTTGTTCTCTGTGTATTTATTGTCCGGAATAATATCATACTCTATCAGATTCAGATTATCTCTTACGCAGAATGTCATGTATGTTTTTCCATCCAGCTTTATCCTCTCAAATGTTCCAAATGATACTATATCAAGGCTGTTATCCTTCTCTGTCTGGTTCCATACCTCACTTTCCTCCTCTCTTGTATAAAGAGTTCCCTTTGAATACGAATACAGTGTCTCCAGCTGGGCATTATTTTCCGAATCATCTGTAGTGATTTCGCGCTGTACATAGCCTTCTTCTTCCACATACTTTTCGTCTCCACCAGACACATAACGATGTCGCTTCCAGTTTCCACCATATGCGCCTATATTATATGTTGAATAATCCACTTTATTATGTATTATGTCACCAAGTCTGGTCTCCCCTCTGCGATTAGAGCTATTTCTATAACCGATAAGTTCTTTCCCATCATACGATATAATATTTACGTTTAAATCCTCTGTTATTTCCAAAGGAGTCTTTGACGGGCCAAAACGCATCCTATATATCATTATCTTTCCTTCCTCTTTAATCCTCTGATCTATCATCTCTGATATCGTGATTTCACCTTCCGGCTCTGTGGTCACAAGCTCTGCTGCCGTGCAATCTGTTTCTGTTGCCTGAGCTGCTGATGTGTCATTTTCCTTCTTATCCTTTTTTTCACATGCTGTCACCATACATAACATACATGCTGCTATCATAAGAACTGATATTGCTTTCTTCATAATAAATTTTCCTCCTGTATGCGTTGCATTCATGCCTATTTATTGTTATCTCAATTTTTTATAACGTAATCAATATATTTTGACACTCTGTCGTACAAATCATTATAACTTTTGTCATCCTCTCTCTGATTTTTATCACCTGCTCCCCTGGCATAGTCCTCCAAGTCATCAATACTTACCTGCTGTTTCGGCTTTGCCTGTGCATTATATGCATCCACCATCTTCGTCACTTTCTCCACATCCATCGTGATATTCTCACAGATATAGGTGTCACCTACCCTGGTTATCTCCATATCCATGCCGAAATAATTGGCATCTTCTATCATGTCCTGACATGTAAAGTCTGTTTCTGTCAGTCTGTCTTTTGCTTCATCAATTTCTGCATTATTTTGTACATTTTCATTATTTTCATCATATGCTGCATTTAAGTCATTCAAATAATTTATTGCTGCGTTAGCCTTGTTAATCTTATCTCCTACGGTTTCATTTATTATTACCGCTGAAATGCCTATAGCTTCATCAATAATCTTACCTTTTAAAGTATTACTTGTTACATCAAAAAATACTCTGCATTCAGTCTTTTCCTCTTCCTTTTGATTTTCAAGATTCTGCTTTGTATTCTCAATCATGCCGTGTGGAAGTACATGGCTTACAATCTGATTATCTACCATTCCATACGCATCTATCTGATTGACCTTCTCATTTTCTTTTCCTACTTTTTCATTAATAGTTCCATTTGTTACCTTGACGTTATAATATTTGTCCAATATCTCCCTGTCATTGCTGTCTGTAATCTTGCATATGCTTACATCAAACGGCAGCTCTTTCAGGCATACGGATACGGTCACATTTTTCTCTTTATCGGAATGTATTGTAAATCCATCGTTTTTTCCATTATATGCAACTCCTATTGTCGGGTAGCTATCAACCATTGCTTTAAACAGGGATGACACTCTGTACTGCTCTTTCATCTCTTCAAGCGCTTCATCACTAATCTCGTCGTTTCTGTATGCACATTTTTCGCTGTAATAGTCAATTATATCCATACTTGTCTTATATATATCCACCGCCCTCTTAAATGTATTCGTGACACTCACACTGTAATACTTAGGGTCTTCCAGATCTGCATTATCTATCCACTCATCATCCTTGGCGTTTCCATAACCTGCGCGCAGCATGTTCTCTATATTTGCTATGGTTTCTTCCTCATCATCTGTGGACAGCTTTGGAAATACTGATACAAGTGCCTGCAGCTCTGCATCTGGTACAAATTCCTTCCGCATCTCATAGTTTATTTCGTCCCAGTTCATAACTGTCTTTCCATTAGAATCCACTGAATAGAATCGCTCTTTATAATACTCTGTTATCTTCGAGTCCACTTTTGCCTGTATATTACCAGCTTTTGTTTTCAATGTCTGGCAATCCATCGTATATATATTCTCAACGGATCTTACATTAATAAGAGCTGCCAGTTCTTTAATTGCAGTGCTGAATCTTTCCAAGTCCATATATTCGTCCCGAAACCTGGCTGCATATATATCATCCACACCATTTACATTATCAAACATCCTTCTTACACTATTGCTTGCCTCTTCATTTTGTCTCTGATATTCTGTTGCCGCGTTTCTTAGCTGTGATTCATAATCATATTGAAATATACCTTTGGTTTCCACTACACCGTAGGTTTTGTTTATTTCCTCCCACTGTTCTTCTCCTCCCATATAGCTTTGTATGTCATCGTACGCCTCCTGCGTAAAATCCTTAAATTTCATTATGCGTCACCCCTCCTTCTAATACGCTTCATATGTTCCTATACCATATATATCTCCATCTGCCTCATCTACATCTCTCACAAATTCATTAAGTTTTTTTGATATTTCCCTGAAGGATTCTCCCAGTATACTCTGATATGTATGAACAGCATCCTCGTACACTTCCAGCTTATCGTGCAATTCACCGCTTATAACCGCATTTGTGTTTATAATATCAAGTATCATCTGATATTCGTTCATCTGTCTATCTGCAATCTTTGCAAGTTCTGAGTATAAACGCACAAGTTCTGTAAATTCCTCCTGCTCAAACATTAAATTGTACTGTCCCATTACTTACTCTCCATTCTTCTTTTTTTTATTCTCAGCTGCTCTATATTGTCCTCATATGTACACAGCTGCTGATTTATTTCATATATCCTGTCATTTCTGCTCCTGATTGCATTCTCTACATCTCTCAGCATTGAATCTATAGCATTCATCGCATTGGCTACATACGATTTTCCGTCGTTTAATGAATTAATACTCTTAAGTCTGCCCTTCAGATTTGTTATATTACGACTGCTATATCTGTCCATGCCGGCTATATTATCAACTCTGCATTTAAACCGGTTTTGCGCCTGCCATTTATATTCCTTTATTTTCAATGCTTCCTGATCCAAAGCATCTATTTCATTAAGCAGCCTGTTTTTCTCAAGCTGCAGATTTTCTACATTTGCCCGGTACCTTGATATTCTGCGACTTAATTCTTTTAGTTCCATAATAGTATTATTCTCCTCACCTTTTATATTTAAAGCTATTCATTAAATATAAATTCCTCATTAGCTAACATCAGACAGTCTCCCGGTAATATCTCTGTTTCCTGCCCCGCCTTTATTATCCTTCCATTGATAAATGTGCCATTGGTAGAATTTTGGTCCATTACATAATAACGTCCGTTTCGCATGGTTATCACTGCATGCACCCTGCTGATATTCGTATTGTCTGCTACCGCATAATCTGACTTTTCCGGATTCTTTCCCAGCACAAACGATGGTTTGCCAAGCTCTATCTTTTCACCTGTTACCTGCCTTGTAAGACTTGCAAAATGATAGTTCACCGGTTGCATCTGCTGTATCTGTTGTACGGATATGCCATCATCTGACAACACTGTAGTTCCATCCATGCTGCCCTGCATTACCTGCTGCATTATCTGTTGCTGCATTGTCACTGCTTTGTTTTTCAGCACGTTCACAACTGCACGCTCTTCGCGTGAGATATATTTTTCTATTGCATTGCCGTTGAAGCCATGGAAGCTTCTGACATAATACATAAATCTGGATATATAATTCGTATCCTCATTGATAACAGGTGTCATTGTATAAATTATGTTTTCTATAAACCCAACAATATCTGCACTTTCCTGTCCTCCTACTATCGGAAAATATATAAAGTACATCTCTTTTGTCATCTCGTTTATGTATACGTCATCCATATTAAAACGAACACTGTTTACGTTCAGTCCGTTATTGTATACATCCTCAACCATTATTACTATCTGCTCAATCATGAAAAAGAAATCATATTTGCTTATGGCTTTTTTCAATCTATCGGTAAGATTTATATTTGCAGGGCACGTATATATGACACTGTCTTTTTTTGTTTTTGTCACATGCATGATTCCACATGGTTTTATTCTGGCTAGCTGGCTTAGTTCGGTTTCATTTATTCTTTCCTTTCGTCCTGCCTTCATCATGGCAGTAACGGTCGATTTTTTTATGCTTACTTTTAATTTAGACATTCGCTATTTTCCATTCCTTATGAGATACATTCTGTCGTATGTAAAAATTCTATTTTCTTTGTTACTTCGAACCTGATATTGGTTTTTTGCAGCTTTTCGGTTATATCTTCCAATACTGTGGTTTCATCCTGCAATACTTCTGTCGGTGCATCCAGCACAGTAGTTTCATCTATATTTTGTGTATATCCCGGCTTTTTCTTATTCTCCCCTGCCAGGTTATATGACGGTGCTATCGGACCGGACGATGTTATGTCAATATGTCCCGCTGTCTGCTTTTGTACAATTGCTGCAATTCCTTTCCGGGCAGATTTTCCGGTAAGTGCACCTATGACCTTAGGTATTTCAAGCACTATAAGTATGACTATTGAAGCTATAAGCATTATGGCAAATGCGGTGAAGGATACGTAAAATATCATCCTGTACTGATTATAAGTCATCTTTGTTTTCCTCCTTCACGCTCTGTGCCTTCTCAATTGTTTTGTCTATATTATCCTGCAATCCTGTTATTTGCTCGCGCATTATGGATTTATCCAGCTTTTCTGTTTTGTCCTTTATCGTATGTAATAAATCCATAACTTTATCCTTATCTGTCACTGCTATAAATGATGTGATATTTGTGTCAACTATATCATCTATCTCATTCCATACCTGAATCTTTGCGTCTACGCTGTCAAAATCCTCTGATTTTGCATATAGCTCATTTATTTGCTTCCATAGCTTTTTGTATTCTTCATATGTTTTTTCTGTCTGTTGTATCTTTGCTCCATCATACTGGCTAATCAATGTCAGACAATCTGATATCTCACAGTATATTCCTGCCTCCGGATGATTCTCCTTCGCTTCCTTGAACCACTGCGCCGCACTGGAGTATCTGTCTTTTTCCACATTGATTTCGTAGTAGAATAAAAAGCTTTCACCAATCTTATAGCATACATCCTCATATCCCTTTGGATTTTTTCCTTTCAGCTTTGCCATGACATCATATGTATGCACCCGGCCATTGTGGTCCTTGCAATCTATACCTACCATCAGCCTGTTCAATATCTGCGCCTCATCCCTGTCCAGCACAAAATCGTCTGTCAGTTTGTCATTCAGCTTAAGATATGCCTCCGTCCTTGTCGGGTCGGTGACTATAGCCGTGTAATATCCATTGTCATAATTGTCATAGGTATCCGCTTCTTTTAATATGCTATTATAGTTTTCATTTTTTTTGTGTTCTGCCGCACAATAGCTTAATACTGTACTTGTTCCAAGCAGCATCGTCAAAACTGATGTGGTGATAAATACCGCAAGCTTTCTCTTTAGATTCTTCCTATACATGTCATCAATCTCTGTATAGTGCTCAAGGTCATACATCAGCTCAGCTGCGCTCTGATATCTGTTTTTTGGATCCGGCTGTGTACACTTTGTAATAATACGTTCAAGACCACCTGACAATGTTGGGTCAATTTCTCTGATCGGCCTTATTTCGTAAGGTGGCTCACATGGATTCATTCCCGTAACAAGATGATACATTGTGGCTCCCAGACAATATATATCTGTTCTCGCGTCTGTCTGCCCCATTCCACCAAACTGTTCCGGTGCAGCATATCCCATCGTGCCAAGACATGTTGTATCCTCTATGTTATTTTCCTTATATTCCCTTGCTGTTCCAAAATCTATAAGCACCACATTTCCATCAGGCTTTAGCATTATGTTTGCCGGCTTCATATCACGATATATGATTGGCGGGTTCTGTGAGTGCAGATATCCAAGAACATCGCATAGCTGTTTGGCCCACTTTATCACATTTTTCTGCGACTGGGCTCCGTACTCCTGCAATGCTGTCTTGAGAGAATTTCCCTCTATATAATCCATTACGATAAGGAATCTGTCATCCTCATCTATGACATCGACAATATCAGGAAGACTGGGATGGCTCAGTTTTTTGAGCATATTGGTCTCCGCAACAAGACTTTGCTTTACCACCTCAAAATCCTTTACTCCATCCTTTCTGACCTCTTTTATTGCCCACTGTTTGTTTGCCCTTTCATTCATAGCCAGGTACACAACGCTCATTCCGCCGTGTCCAACTTCGTTTAGTATCTTGTATTTTCCGTCAATTAAAGAGCCTATTTCAAGCATCTGTTCCTCCTACTGTGCCTTTATGAGCGCTGCTGTTATATTATCGCGCTCTCCTCTTTGCATGCTTAGTCTGATGAGCTGCTCCAGTCTGTCGTGCATATTCTGCCCATCTACAGTTGCTGCCGTTTTCAGCATCTCATAGATTTCCTGTTCTGATACCTCATGCCTGAAGCCATCTGAACAAAGCAGAAGTGACATTCCATTTTTCATTGCCCCGGTCCTGTACTCCGGCTTTACTTCTGCTGATGCCCCGACACACTGCAGCAGTACATTCCTTCGCGGATCTCTCATAGCCTGCTCCTGTGTCATATTTCCATTCATAATTTCCCGCTGTACATATGTCTGGTCTGTCGTAAGCCTTTCTATATGGTCTGAAAGGCTATATATTCTGGAATCGCCCACGTTTATAATGTAGTAGGCTTTTTGCGTGACAAGCAGCGCTACCACTGTTGTTCCCATGTTTACTGCATGTGCTTTGCCATATGCTTTTATTTTTTCGTTCTGCTGCTGTATTACTTCATCCCACTGTCTTTCCAGAATCAGACTGTCAATATCCGGGTTCGACAATTTGCAAAGCTCAGGCAGCTGCTCGTCACTCCATCTGTCAAATGCTCTGACTACAGTGGCACTGGCCAGCTCACCCTTCGATAAGCCGCCCATGCCGTCACATAATACTGCAAATGCCATGTCTCCTTTGCATGTTGAGAAGCACTTTACCAGCAGACTATCCTGATTAGTTTCTTTTACGATTCCTCTGTCCGTGTCAGCTGCTATTTCAAATCTCATACTCACTCCTCCCAGAATTCAAAATCTTCGTTGCCAAGTCTGCCTTGAAGGGCATGCGCTTTCGCGCATGCCACAGACATTGTTGTTTTTCCCACACCACCACATGGTGATGTAAATACATAGGTAATTATCTTATTGCTCATCATTGTCTTTCTTTTCTTTCATCTTTTTTCTCATATAATAAACGATTATCAATATCGCAATTATAAGTACAAATAATAATATTGCTCCAATTATATATACTGCCTTATCATTGTTTGTTTCTACTGATTTGACATCTGACGAATTTGATTCCATAGGTACATCATCTTCGGCAATCTCTGTATCTGCTTCTGTATCCTTACCATATATTTTTTTCACTTTATTGGTCTTTCCACCTTCGTCAACAGAACAGTCTGCACACTCTACCATAAGCCTTGAATCACCGTCTTTTGCAGAGAGCACCTCCTTAGGTACTTCAAACTCTATCTTTCCGTCATGCTTGTCCAGATAGTCAAGCATATCGTCTCCCGACATTTCCTTGATAACCTTTTTTTCTTTGTCATCCTTGCCCACTACAGTAATCTTTACACGTCCAAGCTTTCCGCCATCATCCTTCGGCATCAATACTGCATTCTTTGAGCCAATATAGTTTTCATTGTTTTTATCTACACCTGTCAATGTATATGTAGGTGCTGTCTTGTCCACAATAAATTCAATATTTACACTCTTCACATCACTGTAGGCAACTGAATCTGCTTTGTCCTTTGTCTCCACAACGATATTGTACTGACCCTCTTTTTCAAATACCGCATTTGATATCACATATTCGTACTTATGCCAGCCATCGCTTTCACTTACATTATTCACACTGAAGTCTGTTCCCTGCTTAAGTGCTTTTCCATTTACTTTGACAGTACAGCTGGTAACTTCATCCGGATTTATCTCTCTGACTACCACATCATGGTATACCTTCTGCACATAGTAATCCTTTACAAGCTTCATCGTATTGTCATCCAGCGAGAAGATTGAACCGCCTTTGTTTATGGAGAAATCCATCAATTTTTCTCCCTGCCCTGCAGTCTCTGTCACCTGCTTTCCGCCTGCATCTATAATATTGACTGTTTCATAAGAATTTCCGGCCTTATCCTGTGCATGGCATGTCAGTGAATACACTCCATCCTCATTGAGATTTCTAAACTCTACACGTTGTCCGTTTGAAATTGATATCACATTTCCGGTAATCGTTTTTCTTACGAATCTGCTATTTTCATATACCTCAACTGTAAGCACCGGTGAAAAGTATTCAAGATTAGTATCTGTGCACTCTATTACAAATGACATATTTCCTGAATTATTGTTTACTGAGCCCGGGGTTACTCCGTTGATTGTTACAACAGGCTTTGTCGTATCTATGCAGAACTCCTGCTTTGCAAGGTCTTTTGCCTTATTGCCGGCTTTGTCTGTATATGCAAGTGACCATGTATATGTGGCATCCGCATCAAAGCTTAATGTTGCCGTATGTATATCACCATTATCTGACCAGCTTCCAAATGCCGGTGCTGCTACTGATTTTCCTGCATCCTGCGCAGTCATGCTCAGTGCTATTCTGCTTGTATCAAAATTGTGCTCTGTGATTGTCACAGTTGCTGTTCTCTTGTTATTATAATAGTTTCCGTTTGATGCACTGTTGTTATCATATGCTACCGAAATAACAGGTGCTGTCGTATCAATTGTAAATTTTGTCGGTGCAAGCGAATTTGCATAATCCACTCCTGCTGCGGCATTTCCCGCAATGTCTTTTACTCCGATTCCAAATGTGTAATCGTCATCATGTCCGTAATATATTGTGGCAACATGTACTGTATCATCACCGTTACCGCTTCCACCTTCTGTGCTCCAGTTTGAAAGAGCAGGTGCCTTACCTGCTGCGGCTTTTATTTCCGCTGCTACCTTTGATGCATCAAAGTTACGCTCTGTTACTTTTACGGTTGCTGTTCGCGGTGCTTTGAAGTATGCTGTGTCTCCAAATGATGTATCTGCACTGTTATTGTCATAGCTTACCTGCACTGTTGGTGCTGTTGTATCTATTTTTATGTATTTTGTTACTGTGTATGCCGTTCCTGCATTGTCTGTTGCGGTAACATCTATACGCACTTCATTACTGTTGTTTGAAGCCGCGCTTATGTCAAATTGCTCTGTTACATGATTTTCCAGGTCTTTTAAGCCCGCTGCTGTCTTATCATAGCTATATAATGTTCCATCCTGTGTCGTCTGTCCCATATTTGTTACCGTATAGTTTACGCTCTTTATTCCTGATGCAACTCCTGTGGCATTCTCATCTGATACCTCTATACTTACCGGCACATCTGCACTGTACACTCCTGATGCTGTCTCAGGTGTGATGACTGATATTGCCGGTGCGCATGTATCAACTACCAATCCATTTGTGCTGATATATGAAACATTACCGCTTAAATCTGTAACCCTGACATATACCACGCAGTTTTTGTTCTCGCATTCTATCGGTTCACTGAAGGTGCCATCCTCATTAAGGCTGTCAAGTGTCTTCCAGTCAGCCTCCTGAATACTGTCTACGTCAATTATTGCATCCTCTGCTGAAACGAAATACTCTGCTGACTTGATGCCGCCATGCTCATCTCCAAGCTGTCCGGCAATATTGACCTTCTTGGCAGCAAATCTTGAAATCTCATATTTGTCTTTTGGCAGCAATAAATCCCACACGGTATCCATGCCTGTTGAAAGTCCGTCAAACCTGATATTTCCTGTCGGCGACTGTACGTCAATTACAAACTCTGCTGATTTGTCTCCTTCTATCTCAAATCCATTATCTGAATTACCACACAAATCTTTTGCACTGACACTCAGCTCATACTTGTGTCCTGCATTGAATACGAGCTGCTTACTGTAAACAGCTTCTGCTCCCTCGCCTGTCTTTACCCAGTACGACTTTTCAGACCATGCATCTGACTGTGTCTGTTCATTTCCATCAACCTTTACATTGATTTTTGTTTCATCTGGGTCAAAGAAAAGCTCATTCTCTTTTACCGAAATGGTTGCAATCCTGTTTTCCCTGTAATACTCAGTGCCTTTTACACTGCTGATGCACTGTGGATCCGGCTGCTCAGGTGTACCATATGTCACTGTTATTACAGGCGCTGTCTTGTGAATATAAAATGGCTGGCTGCCGCTTGCTGTCAAATCCACTACAGTCACGTTTCCTGCCTCATCAACAGCTTTAACATATACATCTGTCTTTTTATCCAGATAAGCCTCAGCCGATACATTTATGATTCCTGATTCATCAATCTCATTCCATGCACCTTCATCATCCGATACTGACTGATCATCTGTCACTATCTGGTATTTTGCTGATACAACACCTGAAATGCTGTCAGCTACACTTGTTTTTATACGGACATCGTCATTGAAATATTTTCTGTTTTTGCCCGCTTCAGGCTCTATACTGACATCAGGTGACTGACTGTCCATGCTGAACTTGAAGCTGTCACCTTTAACCTCTGTCTTAAGACCGGCATAATCAGTTGCCTTTACTGAAAGCATCAGATCCGTTCCGTTAAACTGCTCTGCTGCCGGAATGGTTATCCTTCCTTCCCCGCTTGCGTCAAGCTCAACAGTCTGTCCTGATACAATTTTCCTTTTCCCATCAAATACAGTGTATTCAACACTCTTAATTCCTGATAAGCTGTCATCAGCCTTAACGATATAGCTTATATCATCCTTATGCCAGCCTTTTTCATCGGCTGCTGTCATGGTATCCTGGGACACTGTAAGCTCCGGTGGCAGGGTATCAACAACCAGCTTCGATGTGGAGAAAAATGCTGTCTCGCCATTACAATTGTCCTGAGCCTTTACATATACGTTATATGAAGTATCCTTCAGATCAGATGTATTAATCTTGTACTTATATCGGGCATCATATGTATCCTCAATAAGCTCTAACGGCTTCCATGCTGAATCATCAAGCGCTTTTACCTGCTCATCATTTAAAATACTGCCACTTTCATCTGATTTATTCACATAGTAGAATGCCTGCTTTATTCCGCTGATATCCTCCAGCTGTCCATATACATTTGATGCCTGCTGACTGACCATATTCTGCTCGTCTATTAAATCAGCATCATATCCAATAGTACCTGAAGGCGCTTTTCTATCCACATAAAACGGCTGCTCTATTGAGCTTGTATCATTACACTCATGCTCCGCCTGATCCTTCGCATACATTCCGATTATCTGATATTTGTGTTCCTCATCCGCTTTTGTACCAAATGTGATGCAGCTGCTATAATCAGCCCCTGTCACGATCCACTCACTATACTCTATTCCTGCATCAATCAGCTTCTGGGCATTATCGACATCAAATACATCGAATTCTTCCCGGTCATCAACCTTTACCCAAAGCTGTGTGGAACCATCATCCAAAGAGACATCGTGGATATTCATGTCTACTTTTCTGACATTTCCATAATAATCCACAGCATCCTTTGTGAAAGCAGGTTTATCATCCTCCTTTGGATTCAATGTTATCTTTGGAGGCTGTGTATCATATTTGTAGTCGAGCCGCAGACTTCCAATATCTGTGATAGCTCCGCTTTCCTTGTCCTTACGTGCTATTACAAGAGTCTGTCTGTTATCACCCTGCTGTGGCATAAGCTGATATTTATCAGCTTCAATCCATTCATCACCTTTTCTAACCACATATACCGCCTGATTGTCACTTGCCAGCGATAATGTAGGTGCTTCTACATAAAACTGTGTACCCTGCAGCATTGTCCCTGTCAGGCTGTTATTCATACTGCTGTAATCATATTCTTTGATGGTAACAGTATATTCTGCCTCTGCTGACTTATATTTGTCATCTTCTGCTTTTGTCACCTTTATCCTTACAGTTCCGGTATCCTTTGCTGTCCATATACCGTTTGATGCAAAGTCTGTATCCTTTTCAATCAGATTTTTGCCTTCTACAACAGTGTATTTTAAATTGTCAACGGCTGCATCCGCCCTGTCGGATTTTACCACCGGAACAACTTTGTTCCCCACATAAATATCATCCGCCGGTGTATACTCTACCGTCAGCTGCTGTGGCTGTTTTTCCTCGGTGGCATTATTATCCGAATCCTGTTCATCTGGAATTTTACTGTCAGATATATCATCCGAAGCTGCGTCGTTAGATATATCATACTCTGAAGAGGGTGTATCAGCACTTACCTGTGTTGCCGGAAGCGATGTCGCACCCATTACAGAAGCTAGCATGATTGCTAGTAACCTGTTAAGTTTTTTATTAAACACTCTCATATCTCCTTTTCTATAGTATTTTTTGTAACTATTCCGTTACGATTTTATTTATATTCCCACTCTTCATTCCATTATACAAAACAATGGTCACACAACGGTCACACGGAGACAACTTTGTGAAAACTGCATAATAAAAGCGCCGAAAATTACATATTTTTTAGACAATTTTCGGCGCTTTTTTGGATTATTTTTTTGTAACTATTATTTACTATACTTGTTGTATATCTTTTCAAACGCAGGCATGGAGCGCTTTATCATTTCCCTGTCCACACAGTATGATATTCTTACCCAGCCCGGACAGCCGAAGCCGTCTGCTGCTACTATGAGCACATCCTCCTCCTTTGCCTTCTCGCAGAATGCATTGCTGTCATCCTCGAGTGCCTTTACAAACATATAAAAGGCTCCGTCCGGCTTGAAGCAGTGATAGCCTATCCTTGTGAGTCCCTCGTACAGAAGGTCTCTGTTTTCTTTGTAGGCATTGATATCACCGGTTGCCCCCTGGCATTTTACTATCATCTTCTGGAACAGGCTTGGTGCACACACGTAACCGAGTGCTCTTCCCGCACCACAGACTGCTGCATACAGCTCTGCCTTATCGTACACCTCATCAGGCACGAGGACGTATCCTATTCTCTCTCCCGGCAGTGAAAGTGACTTGCTGTATGAGTAGCATACCAGTGTGTTGTCGTAATATTTGGTCACAAACGGTACCTTGATTCCGTCGTAAACTATCTCCCTGTACGGCTCATCTGCGATAATGAATATCGGTCTTCCTATCTCCTTAGACTTTTTCTCAAGGAGGTCTGAGAGCTTTTTGATGGTCTCCTCAGAATAGACTGTGCCGGATGGGTTGTTTGGTGAATTGATTATGACACCTCTGGTGTGCGCATTGATTCTCTCCTCAAGAGCCTCAAAATCTATCTGAAAATGCTCTGTGTCTGCAGGCACCTCTACAAGCCTTGCTCCTGCTGCATTCACAAATACCTTGTACTCCGGGAAATATGGCGCTATGGTAATAAACTCATCATATGCGTCACTTGTCAACGCACGAAAGCAGATTGACAGCGATGCCGCTGCTCCCATTGTCATATAAAGGTTGTCTGCATTAAAATGTGTGCCATGTGTGTTGTTCAAAAATTCAGCTATTGCCGCTCTCGTTTCCACGTCTCCCTGTGCTGAGGTGTAGCCGTGCAGCGCAACAGAATCATAATCTGTCACAAGCTCCTTTATTGTGTCGTTTACTATCTGCGGAGCCGGTATGCTCGGGTTTCCTATTGAGAAATCATATACATTTTCCTTACCTACAATTGCTGCTCTTTTTTTACCATACTCGAAAAGCTCCCTGATTGCTGAGCGCACGCTTCCGAGCTGGTACATGCTTTCGTTTACTACCATTTTCTTGTCTCCTTATCTCTGATGTTCTTGCATGTTTACTATTATAATATCTCTGCTTATGACATACAAATATCTTTATAAACATCTCTTTATACACATCTCTTTATACACATATTGTTACCATTTATGACCGTTTATCCTGATATGAATGCCTCCATCCCGGCACGCTTCGTCATCTCAATATGCTCCTTAAGCTCGCGGGCTGACATTCGCAGTGCCCCCAGGCTCATGACCGTCTGCTGCTCCAGTCCGTCCGAGGTTGCCACTGTTACCTTGTACCTGTCACGTATGCCAAACACAGTCTTTTCGATAAATGCATCGGCTGTCTCGTCCTGCTTTGTATACACAACCTCTATGTTGTGGAAGGTCTCTCTCTTTCCGGCATTGCCCTTCACCTTGTACGCATCAAACACCAGCAGCAGATGACAGCCCTTATAGCCCTGGTAATCCGATAAAACATCCTTCAGCGCATCTCTCGCCGAATCAATGTTTATGCGCGAGAGCTCCTTTAAATCCTCCCATGCAAATATTATATTATATCCGTCAACTATCAGGTACTCTTCCCCCGGGGATTTCTTCGGATAAATCGGATTGCCGTGCTTATCATGCTTTACTGTGCGCGGTTTACCACTTAGGCCTTCATACTCATTTTTCTTTTTACCTGACCATTTGCGCCTCTGATCCTCTGCGATATCGTTTTTTCCCATGCCAAACTCCCTGGCATAAACATCTGCAAGCTGCGCATCAAGCTCCACTGATGACATACCGGAAACTGCTTTCTCAAAGCTCGTCCTTCGGCGGTTTCCGGCAAGCGCCTGCGCATCCTCCGCTGAAAATGCATTCTGTGTGCGGGCACTCGCTGCAAGTGCCTCCTCAGACTCATCCCCGTGATAGACATACGGCAGATGCATATGCTCCGGTACCTCATCCCACGGCACCACGTAGCCTGAGCCGTGCGCACAAAATACCGAGCCTGTCGGATTGCGGAAATCCTCCTCGCTGTCATAGTGCATCTGCGCAATCACCTCCGCAGGATTGTGACACTCATCATAACCCCACAGCTCCAGTGTCAGGTGCCCGAGCCCCTTTGTATACGCATGCACCAGACTCACATAATCCTGCATTGTCGCAACCGGTGCCTTTCCTGTAATTGTTGCCATCTCCCTCGCAGCGGTTGTGGCAAACTGCGGGCTCTCGGCTCTTGCAAATCTCTGCTCCAGATCTGTCATTGCACGGCCGACATACTCCATCGGCACCTGTAGGATAAAGCTGTAGTATGGCTCCAGCAGCACGCTCTCTGTGGATTTAAGCCCCTGGCGGATTGCTCTGTATGTAGCCTGGCGGAAATCGCCTCCCTCCGTGTGCTTTACATGTGCTCTTCCTGTAAGAATAGTGACCTTCACATCGGTAAGCGCTGAGCCTGTGAGCACACCCCTGTGCTCCTTTTCCTCAACGTGTGTGGCTATGAGGCGCTGCCAGTTTTTGTCAAGCACATCCTCACTGCAAGTGGATGTAACTGTGATTCCGCTGCCACGCTCCGCCGGCGACAAAAGCAGATGCACCTCTGCATAGTGGCGCAACGGCTCAAAATGTCCTACTCCCTCGACAGCCCTCGCTATCGTTTCCTTATATACAATGCTGCCCGGTCCGAACGTGACAACAACACCAAACCTGTCCTTTATGAGACGCACAAGCACCTCCATCTGCACCTGTCCCATGAGCTGCACATGGATTTCCTTAAACTCCTCCACCCACACTATGTAAAGCTGTGGGTCTTCCTCCTCAAGCTGCTTTAGCTTTTCCATAAATGCCGCCGGATTTACATCATCCGGCAGAATCATCCTATAGTTTAGTACCGGTTCAAGGATTGGCATATTGGACTGCTGCTCAAACCCGAGCCCCTGCCCCGGAAATGTCGAGCTAAGACCTGTGACAGCAACTATCTCCCCCGCCTCTGCCACATCAGCTATCTCATATTTTTCGCCGGAATACTTTCTTATCTGATCGATTTTCTCAATCAAAAGGCCTTTCGCCTCGTCACCGCCATGCGCTTTGTACTCTATTTTGTCCCTGACTCTAAGACAGCCTCCGGTAACCTTTAAAAATGTCAGCCTGCTGCCTCTGTCATCCCTGCCTATCTTGTATACGCGGGCAGAAAATTCGTCAGGGTAATTTCTTTCACACATAAACCTCGAAAGCCCCTGAATCAGCGTATCCACTCTGTCAAGCTTAAGTGCCGAGCCATAAAAGCAGGGGAACACCTCCCTTTGAGCCACCGCCTGCGCAATATGCGCATCTGTAAGCTCTCCCGATTCCATAAATTCATCTAAAAGAGGCTCGCTGCACATGGCAAGCTCCTCAAATAAATCCTGTGAAGAAAAATCCACGCAGCCATCACTCAGCTCGCTCTTTAGCTCTGCCTGCACTTTCTCCGCATTCGTGCCCTGCATATCCATCTTGTTTACAAAAATAAATGTCGGCACGTTATAGTGCTTTAAAAGTCTCCACAGTGTGCGCGTGTGCCCCTGCACTCCATCAGTTGCGCTGATTACAAGTATTGCATAGTCGAGCACCTGAAGGGTACGCTCCATCTCTGCCGAAAAATCCACATGCCCCGGTGTATCAAGCATGACTACATGCCATGTACGAGCTGTATCTGCCGTACGTGCTACATCTGCTGTACGTGCTGTATCTGCCGCATTTGTGCCACGCGAAATATCAAGCCTTGCCTGCTTTGAAAAAATGGTTATTCCACGCTCACGCTCCTGCGCATCGTTGTCCAGATACGCGTCCTGATGGTCCACGCGCCCGAGTGAGCGAATCTGCCCGGTGCTGTAAAGCATGGCCTCAGACAGGGTTGTCTTTCCCGCATCTACATGTGCGAGAATGCCTATTGTAATGTGATTGTTTGTCATTTTCTGCTCCATTTATGCCTCAATCCAAGAACAGAGACACCTGTGGATGTCTCTGTGTCAGCCTTTATATCATAATCCGTTGATTTCCTAAATTATAGCATTTTGTGGTTGGTCTGTCATCTTTTTTCTTGATTGACAAATAATTATTTCGTACTTATAATGTAATTATGGAGAATATAATTATAGAAGTGTTTTGATTTTTAGGAGGATCAATCATGAGAGATGAATACGACTTTTCCAACGCAAAACGCAATCCTTACGCAAAAAAACTAAAAAAACAAATTACAATTAATATTGATGAAAATACAATAGATTATTTTAAAGTGCAAGCTGAAAATTCGGGAATTCCTTACCAGACACTTATTAATTTATATCTATCAGATTGTGTCACACAAAAAAGAGAACTCCAGCTTTCATGGAAATAATGCGAGGATAATATGAACAAAAAAGAAGTATTGGAACTAAAACGAAGATTAAAAAAAGACCAGGCAACCTTCAGTCGTCTGGTCGGCTGCTACGTGGACTGCAACCATGAAAAGGTCTGCAAATTCGGTGGCAAATTTCTCACTCTGGAGGAGGATGAATACTACAAATATCTCGAGATTTCAAACAAGGTGCTTTCAGGCACTCTCGGAAACAACCTGCTCAATCTGCAGTTTCCGCTTGAGGAGGAAGAGGTCGGAGGCCGCCAGCAGATTCTCATGGCGCTTCGCGACAGCGAGCTTAATGATGAGACTCTGCTCGATACATACTATGATCTGGTCATCGACACCTACGATGAGGCCGGGAACTACTTGATTCTTTTGTATCTCGACAGCTACGATGTCATGACACGTACAAAGGACAACATCAACGTGGATGAGTCCGAGGAGGTGTACAAATACATGCTCTGCGCCATCTGCCCTGTCACACTTTCAAAGCCGGGCCTTGGCTATCTGGAAAAGGAGCAGCGTATCGGAGCCCGCATAAGGGACTGGGTGGTCGGTGCTCCTGAGACAGGCTTTTTATTCCCTGCTTTCAACGATAGAAGCACTGACATACACTCCACTCTTTTCTATACGAAAAACACCAAGGAGCCTCACTCTGAGTTTATGACAAACGGCCTCGGCTGCGGTGTGGAGCGCACAGCTACTGAGCAGAAGATGGCTTTTCATTCAATCGTCAGAAACGTGCTAGGTGCCGAGGACGAGAGCACGGATGACAAACTGCTTGATATCCAGCAGAATCTGTCCGAGATGGCTGATGACTACGCTGAGACCCACGATGATGACGACGATCCGTTCATTCTCGACAGCGAGGCTATGAACAAGGTGCTTAGTGACTGCCATGTCTCTGAGGAAAAGATTTCACGCATTGAAAAATCCGTCAATGAGGCCTTCGGTAACAAGCCGCCTATCGCAGCCAATGTCATTGATTCAAAGGCTCTTGCAGCTAATGAAATCCGCGTGGAAAAGCTTGCTCTTGAGAGCCAGGTCGGCGATTTAACTCTCGAGCTCAATGAAAAAAATGCACAGCTTGAGGAGAAGGATTCTGTTATCCAGGAGAAAAATAATCAGATTGAGGAGCGCACTTCACAGCTTCTTGAGAAGCAGGAAGAGATTGATAATTACACTGCCCAAATTAAGACCTATGATGTGGTGCTTCATGTAAAGCCGGAGAAGGCTTCACAGATTCATGCGCAGGTCATCAATGGGGAGAAGTGTCTCGTCATTCCTATGAGGGAGAATGAGAATGCGACCATAAATGGGGTGAATACAAATCTGTAGGGACGCCATCGCTTATGTGGCTTCGCATATTTAGGCTGTGAAGACCGGCATAGCATGCAGTATATTCCTCAGAAAAATATAAAATCAGCCACGGCATCATTTGCAGATAGTTTATTGATAGTTTGCTATGAATTGTCGTATCCACATTTTATGGAACGCCGTGGCAGTTTATATTTTTCTTCGGAACACACCGCATACTCTCCGGTAAATTTAGGGTACTTATGCGAAGCAATCTACTATGAGTTTATAAGCCATGTCCGTGGATGCAGAAATGCTCTCCCGAAGCTAACGCTTCACTTACTAGATTCTGTATGGGATTATACAAAAGGGCGTGTGAAAAACACTTCGTTTTTCACACGCCCTTCATAATGTTATCACCTATGAAATAATATCCTTTTATAAAGGCACTCTCGTAATACTTACCGTTTTACCAGCTCAGTACCTCATGGCCATCCTCTGTGACGAGTACCATGATTTCCCACTGGGCTGATGGAAGTCCGTCATCGGTGTATACTTCCCAGTTGTTCTTGTCATCTACGTAGATATCGGCCTTGCCCATGTTGACCATTGGCTCGATGGTAAATATCATGCCTGGTGCCATGACCATGTCGGTGCCGCGCTTGGTGTTGTAGCCTACCCACGGATCCTCGTGAAATTCAAGTCCCACTCCGTGTCCACCGATTTCACGCACTACTGTGTAACCGTTTGCAAATGCATGGTCGTGCACCGCCTGTCCCATATCTCCGAGGAAGCCCCACGGCTTTACCTCTTTGAGTCCAAGCTCCACACACTCCTTTGTGACTTCAACGAGCTTTTTCTTCTCAGGGCTTACATTTCCGATACAGTACATTCTTGATGAATCCGAAAAATATCCGTTTAAAATTGTAGAACAGTCTACATTTATGATGTCACCATCCTTTAAGATGACGTCCTTTGAAGGAAATCCGTGACAAACCTGCTCATTTACCGATGTACATACGCTGTAAGGATAACCCTCATAGTTGAGCGGTGCAGGGATGCCGCCCATGCTGGTGGTCATATCATAGACTATTTTATCAATCTCTGCTGTGTTCATACCCTCGTGGATATGCTCTCCTATGTAGTCGAGCACTGCGACATTTATCTTGGCGCTCTCCTTGATTCCCGCTATCTGGTCAGGTGTCTTAATGATTGAATGGCTCGGTATCTTATGATGTGCCTCAGCAAGCTTTTCAAGCTTCATATCAAATGCCGCATGACAGGTCTTATATTTCTTTCCGCTGCCACACCAGCAAGGGTCATTTCTTCCAATTTTTGTTGACATAAAATCTTCTTTCTAGTGATCAAGAGTAACGTTTCCCATATCGACTCTTTTCCACACTTTTTCTTTTATTTTATAGTTATTTTTCTCCAGCAGCTTCTTATATCTGCCTCCCGAGAAATCATAATCCGTTATATCTGCATTGTCAAGCCCTGCATATATTTCCTGATATTTCCGGGCTATTGCAGACTTTTCCATGGACGAATAAATATCCTTTTTTTCGACTCCAAGCTTCTTTGCACCATCTATATCAGACAAATCATACCAGAAGTCCTTCTCGGAATTTTTCAAAGCTGCTTTCTCGTCGTCAGTAAGTGTAATGCTCTCTTTTTTGGCCATCTCATAAAAAATCTCATCGTGAATGGCCATGGACATAGCTGCTTTGCGCGCTGCAACACGGACAAATTCACCGTTTGTGTGGATATTCCAATACTTGTTTGGATTATCGGAATCATACACAAGAGCCTGCTTCTCGACATTCATCTCCTCATATGCCACATAAAATGCCATATCGCGCAATGTCAGCTCTTTCCCATTCACGTTAACAGCCACGTCTTCCAGATGCTCATTGTATACAATATTCTGCTTCATATCATGATAATTATATGCATACACGCCGGCTATGACAGCCAGCACTGCAAGTATAATTGTTGTGATGTGTTTTCTTATTTTGCGCAAAGCTTTGCAACCACCTGATTTATTACCTTTCCGTCAGCCTTGCCCTTGAAATGCGGCATGACTGCCTTCATTATCTGTCCTTTGTTTCCTGTTGCGATTACATCCGAAAACTGCTCTGTGAGCTCCTTTTCTACCTCTTCTGCCGACATCATTGCAGGAGCATACTCCTCAAAGATTGCATATCTGGTATTGTACTCATCAAGCAGATCTGTTCTTGTGGCAGGGCATGTGTCAATCTGCTCCTTCACAGACTTCATTTCCTTAAGGATGACCTTGTTGACAAGCTCCTCCGGTATATTATCTCTGCAGCCCTCATCTATTGCCGCCTTTTTGGCTGCCGATACAAGTGAGGATATAGCATCCTTTCTTACCTTGTCTCTTGCTTTCATTGCTGCAATCATGTCTTTTTGTAATTGTTCCATCTGCATGGCTTGTTCCTCCTGCTTTTCTTACTTTATTTACAGGCTTGCTAGTTCGTTTTGTGCGAATTGGTGCCGTCTATCTCTATAATACACCTTATGGTTGGAAATTGCTATTATTTATTACAATGAGTTTGTTGCCGGTTACTAACATTGGTTCGTGGCGTAAGACACGGACATGCCTCCAGATGCAAGGGGCTCTCAATGCGCTAACGCTATGCTGTCAAGAGGCTGTACGAATTATGCCTGTATGGTTTTCTATGCTCGACGAAACCGGCTTTTATGCGCCGTCCATGGCGCATAACACCTTGCCCTGCCGTCCATGGCAGGACATTTCTGTGTTCCATGTGCATAATTCTACAGACTCTAAACAGCTCCGCTAGTCGCTTATTGAGAGCCCCTTGCATCTGGAGGCATGTCCGCGTCTTACGCCCCTTACTTTATTGGTAACCATTCAGCTCTTTGTGATAAAAAAAAGAGCCGGTAAGTATAATAAATATACTTATCGGCTCCTAACCATCCTATACAAGACGCCGTATAGCAAGTATTGTATGACACTGTACGCTTCTGTTTGCTGTGATTCCTGCCTTTGTGGACTGTGCCTCCACTATAACACCACCACCTGCATATATAGCTACATGTCCCGGATATACCACTACGTCTCCCGGCTGTATATTATCGAAGGATACGGCCTGTCCCACAGACTTAAATGCCTGTGAATATCTCGGTGTGCTGATACCAAAATGTGCATATACCTCATGTACAAAGCCTGAACAGTCTACACCGTTTGTAAGACTGTTTCCACCCCATACATATGGATTGCCCACAAACTGCATAGCGTATGATACTACAGAGCTTCCTGAAACTCCTGTTGAAGCACCCGGGTTCTTTCCACCGCCTGCTGCATAGTCACTGGCAATACTTCCGCCCTTACCGGCTCCACCACCATCATAGCTTGGACTGCTTGATGAGCTGTTCGCTCTGGCAGCGGCTGCAGCTGCTGCCGCTGCTTCCTGCTCCTGAATGATTTTGCCCTGTGCCGTAATGATATTCTGATAATTATCTGCCTGCTGCTGTGCCTGAGCTATCTGGCTTGCATACTGCTCCTTCTGGTTTTCAAGAGCTACTATAGCCGCCTCGACATCTGCCTGCTGCTTCTCATAGTCATCCTGCATGGCTGTGAGCTCATTCATGTCGTTGTCAAGCTTAGTACCAATCTCCTTCACCTGCTCAACTGCTGCCTGATAAGAATCCATAAGAGCACGATCCGAATCATATACATCTGACACGTACTCTATACGATTGAGCATATCTGTGATACCATTTGACTCAATAATTGCTGTCCAGATATTGTCCTCAGCGCTATTTTCATACATGAACTGTATACGCTTCTTCATGGCGTCATACTGCTCCTGCTGCTTTTCCTGAGCAGCTGCAAGATCCTTCTGATTCTGCTCTATCTCTGCCTGTTTATTTGTGATATCTGTCTGAAGCTTCTTTTGTGCTGCAAGAATCTCATCAAGCTTTGCAGATTTATTCTTTATATCATCAGCAGTAGTCTGCTGCTGATCCTTTAGACCATTAATCTCATTCTTCTTATCCTTGAGATCCTTCTCAGCCTGTGACTTCTTCTTCTCTGCATCCTTCTGCTTCTGTGTCTTGGCATATACCTTCTCAAGTCCACTGTTTATGTATCCGCTAAATGTAGTGCCCTCTACTGCCGGTCCTGTAAAAACGAGTGCCGATGTTAACACAGTACATATAGCACGTGTCCATTTCTGATTCATTTTATTCCTCCTGTAATACGACGGTCAGATTGACCTTTCCTTCCACAATTTACGTTCAATATACATTCGGATATATTATCGCACAAAATGAATCTTTTTTCCACATCTTTTTGTAAATTTACAGAATTTTCCACATTTTATATAATGATATGATTAAAAAGTCAAAAGGTATCTTGCCCCTAATTTATGATTCACATACGCGCTATTATAAGTCTATCATCAGGTTTGATGCTATCTGATGTCAGAGCATTTATTTCCATTATGTTTTCAACAGTGGTGCGGTATCTTTTTGCAATGTCCCACATTTTATCATCCTTCTGCACTATATAGCCAACCAGAGCTGCTTCCTCTTCAGTATCAGACGCTGTTTTTTCCTGCTCCACCGATATTATGACTGACACTTCATCCTGCTGCAGGGCAATAGCGTTTATGCTGACAACACCCTTAATTTCATATTCGCTGTTGTCGAGCAGATTGACCTGCACCTGGTCTACCTGCAGATTTACCTCGCAGCAGGTGTTGGCATCCATGCCGGGTATCTCAACAAACTGTTCAAACGGCACAGAGTCTGTATGCATCTCTATCGGACAGCCATCATCCTCCACAATATTCACACAGTTCACCTGCAATACACCTGACACAATAATTCCTGTGTCTGCATTTTTTATCTGTGCAATAGCGGCCTGCGTCTTTGTACCGCATATTCTTAAAATTCTCTTTTTGCTGTTTTCTCTGTACAACTGCTCCAAAATACGGCATTTTGTGTCATTTTTCATAAGAAGGCTGCATACCTTCATATTTTCAAATACAGGTTTTACCGGACATGATACGCTGTACATGTCATTGAGCACCTCTACTGTTTCCTCACTCCAGACCTTTCCATCCACCGCAAGCGCTGCCTCAATCGAAAGCTGCCTGAGCTCTCCGTCGTAATCATTTTCCGCCTCAACCTGATGCATGGCAGGCTGTGTGCGAAGCCAGGCAATATTTCCGGCATCATCACCCTCGCAGCGTATTTCATTTGAAAATCCCTCCTGCACCTCAAAGCAACAAATTTCCTGTTCTTCACTCAGATACACTATACACGCATGGCACTCGCCTGTCAGTGTAATATGGTCACGCTCGTATGTATACTCCAGATTTCTCATATCAACAAGACTTGATATGAGCTTGCATATATTCGGCTTGGTCTTTGGCAAAGTGACGACATTTTTAATTCTGACAATATCCCTTACAACACTGTCAAGCTTAAGCACCTTCATCTGCCCCATAAGCTGCTTCACATCCTTGTCATCAATCCTTTGTGCAACCTCAAGATTTTCTTCCCTCTCTCCATAAAGCTCCACTCTTATAATGCCTCTGACCGAGAGCTTTCGCGAATTGATAACCCCAACCGTAAGCTCATCAAGCCCGGTATACACACGAACTGTATCCTTCTCGCAGACTCCTTGAAGCACAAGCTTCTCCTGAAACGGTATTGCATCCTTTATATGCTCCACTCTGTTTCCGCCGATATTTTCCTCCGGCTCATCGCCTTCAAAAACTTCCTCTCTCGTATACAGCACTTCAAATTCAATGCTTCCACTCAGCCAGATATTCTCGCCTGACGCTTTTATCTCGTCAAGCTTTACCTGCCCGTTCTGACAAACCACTTTGGAAACATCAGGCTTATTGTCCTTTATGACATAATCCCTGTCGAAGCCAACCTGCGACATATCCTTTACCTTTTCTATGCATTGTCTGATTTTTTGTGTAATTAACTCCATAAAAAATACCCCACTTCAAATATGTATATAAAATACATATTCAAGATGGAGTAACTTTATGCAGATGCAAATATTTAAATTCATGATCATTATAATAAAGATGCAACATCTTTACTTCATGATACTAGCAAAGCTGCATCCTTATATCTTTTGTAATCACATCAGTGTAGGAGAAAGATAAGAGCTGTGGCGGATTCTGCTCAAACTCATCATCTATCAGAACCGTAAACACACTTGGGTATGCCTGCTGAATAACACCCTCCTGAATGTCAACCTTGTTGCGGCCGAGATCCTGCTGGATTTTTACCCTGTTGCCACACTGCTGGTGAATCGATGCTCTGACTTTTCTAATTTCTGTCTGTTCCATTTTAAGCCTCCTTATTGTGGATATGCCCACTGGCACATAACTATAGTCCTCATGGTAACCAGTATTGTAACGACGGTGTCATATATATGAAATCAATCTCTGTATAAATATAAAACAGGTCAAATTAATCAACAATTATATCAATCAATATATTTGAATATATAAATATGTCACCACAATATCTAGTAACTTTACTATAGCAAAGTATCGCAGTGATAGCAATAGGGCATTAGTACTGATTGTCAGTTTTTTCGCAACTTTTAACACAATTTACGAAATTTTCACTCAAACACAACAGGCATTTCACTCAATTCCGTCTTTATTACTATATACGGATAACTCGCCTGATTGCTGACCTTCTCGCCCTTATCCGGGGCTATCAGACGCGTATCAAAATACATTGCCTTATCCTTAACATAAAACTGGTTAACCGTAATACTGTAGCCACCTGTCTCCTTTGTGCCAAAGCCTTCCGCTATGTATAAATATTCATCATCCTTGTACGTCAGCTTCATCGCCTTTGCCTTGTTTTCATTTATCTGCTTTTTAAACTCCTCCGGGATTTCATCCCCGCAGATCACCGTGTACTCAACCATCCTGTCACTCTCCGTGCCTGAAATATTTGCGCGGCAGCCCGAAATCACTGTCGTTTCCAATATAACAAGCACACCTGCAGCCACCACCAGAATTTTTCTCAATTTTTCTGACATTTTTTCCTCTCTTTCTTATCATATCGCTTATGATATGATATAATATCAAATATTGAACTACAATTTATATAGAGTATGAAAAAGAGAGGTCAAATATGCGTTCAGTTTTAATCGTAATATTCGTATTTTTCTATCTGTTGCTCGGTCTTCCGGTGCTCGGAGCCATGTGGATAATACACAAATTTGCCCCGGCATGGGCCGATATGGCACAGCTTCGCCTGGTACAGTGGGCTTTCCGTGTCATCATATTCCTAAGCGGAGCAGACATTGAATTTATAGGGGAGGAAAATGTGCCAAAGGACGAGGCTGTACTATATATAGGAAATCACCGTAGTTTCTTTGACATCATAATCACCTACTCCAGATGTCCACGCCTGACCGGCTACATCTCAAAGCAGAGCATCACAAAAATACCGGTGCTGGGTCTTTGGATGAAGCGCCTGCACTGCCTGTTTTTGGACCGCGATGACATCAAGCAGGGACTAAAGGTTGTGCTTGCAGCCATAGATCAGGTCAAATCCGGCATCAGCATATGTGTATTTCCTGAGGGCACACGCTGCAAAAACAAAGATGACCTGACAGATGTACAGTCTTTCAAAGAAGGTACTTTCAAGATTGCCACAAAGAGCAAATGCAAGATAGTGCCAATGGCAATCATGGGAACAAATGAAATATTCGAGGATCACCTTCCATGGGTCAAAAAGAGGCATGTGGTTATCCGATACGGCACTCCTATTGATCCGGCATCACTCAGTAAAGAGGAACAAAAGCATCTCGGAGCTCATTGCAGAGAAGTGATCGTGGATATGCTTAAAGAAATGGTATAGCTGAAAAACCGCCCAGTCGGGCGGTTTTTCATATTTCTTCTTCAAATTCCTTTAAACTATTAAATTTTTATTCTCATCAACTATTTTTTACTTCAAAACAAGCACCGAATACGCCGGCAGCTTTGCCGTTCCATCCTTATACGACGGGGCTTTCTTTGTAGTCTGAAGCATCGCAACAGCATCATTTACTCCAAGCGATGACACATCCACACTTGCTTCATCCTTTGATGGATTAAATATAAGCACTGCTTTCTCACCATTGTACTCTCTTGTGAATATACACACATTATCATTTGACAGATCCTTTTCAAAGGTATTTGTACCTCGTGCTATCTCCGGGAAAGCATTTCTTATTGATATTGTCTGCTTCACAAAGTTGTAAATAGAGTATGGATCCTCCATCTGCTTATCCAGGGTATCATATGTCTGCTCGGTTTCTTCTGCATTCTGAGGTCCCACACACATTCCCTTAGCTTTTGAATCCCCGCTCCATCTCATGGCAAGACGCTTCGTCTCATCATTGGCTGTGCCTCTCATGCCGATTTCCTCTCCATAATACAGAAAAGCATTTCCGGGCATAAGAAGATTCATAGCCTGCGCCATCTTGGTTTTCTCCTCGGCATTATCTCCGTTGTAGTATCCTGCGCTGCGTCCCATATCATGATTTGTATAAAAAGGTGCATCAATGTATGAGTCTGTATACTTCTTTATCTCATTTTCCACATCAACCAAAGCATTGCCGTATGTGCTGGCACCATGATTTGCTGCACCATTTAACACCTTTCCAATATATCCATCCTGCTGTGAAAAATCAAAGTTGAACATACTGTCAATTCCACTCTTATAGTACTTCGCATACTCTCTGTATGTAGTCCAGCCCTCACCAACCATATAAGCATCGGCCTTTTTGCTCTTCACATTGTTTACAAGCCATGTGAGGTCATCTATAGTCTCAGTCTGGTTATTATTATTGTAATAAATCACAGCATCCAATCTAAAGCCATCTACGCCGTGGTCAAGCCAGAAGGATGTAACCTTGTCAATCTCCCCTCTTACAGCTTCGCTCTGCAGGTTAAGGTCAGGCATGCTGTCTACAAACTGTGACTCGTAATACCAATTCGTGCCCGGCAGCTGGTTGTAGCCTCCGGTATTGGTTTTGCTAAAATTATAGTAATCAACATAAGGACATTCCGAAGAATCCGGCTCTGCCCCATCAGGAAGCGACTTAATATAATCTGCAGCCGCCTTAAACCACGGATGCTCGTTAGATGTGTGATTTATTACAAAGTCAATAATCACATTGATGTTTCGCTTGTGACACTCCGTAATAAGCGCATCAAAATCATCCAGAGTACCATACTGCTTGTCAATATTCATATAATCAGTAATATCATACTTGTGGTATGAAGGAGAAGGCATAATAGGCATCATCCAGATTTCATTGCAGCCAAGTCCCTCGATATAGTCAAGCTTCTCTGTAAGTCCCTTTAAATCCCCAATGCCGTCACCGTCACTGTCAAAAAAGCTGTATACGAACACCTCATAGCAGGTCCTGTAATTGTCCTGAATCACATTAGGATCATTTTTCGCATTCATCTGCTCCATAGCAGAAGGCTTGTACTCCTTCTTTGCTGCCGTCTCGGTATTCTTTCCACCCGCAGCACACCCCGCAAGCATCGACACCGCCATAGCTGCCGTCAATGCCACAGCAGTCAACCTGCCCGCCAATCTATTCACAGCCCTGCCGACCATATTGCGGCCGCCTATTTTATTATTAATCATACGCACTCCTTTTCTTATTTTCTAAACTAAATTCTGAGCAAACTTGTATCTACAAAATCACTACACATATTCGCTAAAACATACGATTCTCTTGCTTTGTCCACACTCCATTTCAATACGCACTGAACAATCGTCCACCGGATATTTTGCGACGCTGCAACGCAGCCAGCATTACTCATAAGTATGTAGTTAACTCAATTCTCACATCTTTCACAAGGTAGCAACAAACTTAGCACACGGTACCCTCCGGCCGGAGGGTACACAGTGTGTTCCGAAGAAAAATATGAACTGCCACGGGGTACCATGCCCCACAAACAAGCCACACACCTCATCTCTCCAAATCCAAGCAGCGAAGAAAGCCCGTGGCTGACTTCATATTTTCCTGAGGAATATACTGTGTGCCATGCCGGCACCACACAACCTGAAAGTGCTAAGTTTGCCACACACCCCAAAATTTGCCATCTATATAAACCAAAAGCCGCCGCACAAAAGTGCAGCGGCCTAAATAAAACCAAATTAGCCTTTGACAGCTCCTGTAAGTCCATCCACGTAGAATCTCTGCATGATGATGAAAAGTATTGAGATAGGTATTGATACAACAACTGCAGCAGCAGCCCATCTTGTGAACCATCCGTTTATAAACTCTTTCTCAAGCATGTTGTAAAGGAGAAGAGATACTGTCCAATACTTGTCGTTTGGACCAACGATAACCCTTACAAATACGAAATCAAGCCATGGAGCAAGGAATGCTGTAAGTACTGTATATACTACGATTGGCTTACTGAGTGGCAGGATAACCTTGTAAAATACCTGGAACTGTGTACATCCGTCAAGGATAGCCGCCTCAGTAAGAGACTTAGGCACAGTATCAAAGAATCCCTTTGCGATATAGAAGCCTGTTCCTGCTCCTGCTGAGTATATGAGAATCAATGAAAGGCGAAGCATACTTCCCTCTGTAAGTCCGATAGCCTTTAAGATAAAGTATACGGCAACCATTGACATGAAGGCTGGGAACAATCCAAGAATCATAGCCAGATTCATGAAAGGCTTACGCATCTTAAATCTCAGTCGTGACATACTATACGCAACAGAAAGTACAAATACTGTTGAAATGATACATGAGATCACTGAAATAAACAGTGTATTAAAAAATGCTCTCGGGAAGTTCAACAGTGTAGTCTCTGTGAACAGCCTTGTATAGTTGCTAAATGTAAGGCCATGTGGGAAGAAGTACTTTGTATAAGCACCACTCTCAGCTCTAAAGCTTGTCATAATAATCCAGAAAATTGGGAACAACCATACTACAGCAAGTATTCCAAGAATGATATGAACAAGGGAATTCTTTGCTACTTTCTTAGCACGTCCGGCAGACATAGGTTTTTTTGCTTTTGCTACACTACTCATTACATGAATCCCTCCTCATCCTTGTATGATTTTGTATTTCTGTATGTAACAAGCGCTACGATAGAAAGTACAATGAATGTGAGGATACCGATAACGGCACCGATATTGTACTCCTGATTATCAATAGTCAGCTTGTACAACCATGTAACCAGAAGGTCCGTCTTTCCTGCACTGTCTCCGACAGGTGTAGGCTTTCCTGCTGATAACAGGTAGATAACGTTGAAGTTGTTGATATTTCCGGTAAACTGTGTGATGATATATGGTCCCATGATAAACATGATATATGGGAGTGTGATCTTAAAGAAGATCTGTGCTGCGTTTGCACCATCAATCTTTGCAGCCTCATAAAGCTCTGAAGGCACATTCTGTAATACACCTGTAACCTGAAGCATGGTATACGGAATACCTACCCAGCAGTTGATGAGAATAACAGAAACTCTCGCCCACATAGTGTTGGTCCAGAATGGAAGCGGGTTATCAATCCAGCCCCACTCCAAAAGCAGGTTATTAACAGCACCCTGTGGCTGGAACATCTGTCTCATTACAAGGAGTGATACGAACTGCGGTACCGCAATTGAGATAACAAAGCATGTACGCCAGAATGCCTTGCAATGTGTCTCTTTACGATTGATAACGATAGCAAGAAGGAGTCCAAGGAAGTTACAAAGGAAGGTTGCAAATACAGCCCAGCAGATTGTCCATCCGAGTACTCTCCAGAATATCTTACCAAGCTTACCACCAAGTCCAAGCACCTGTCCGAATGAGGCAAAGCCTGTCCAGTCGAACAATACCAGATGATCACCCTTTACTGAATAGTTTGTAAAGGCCATTGGAATCATGAACAGCAATGGTAAAACTGTAAAAATAAATATTCCCATAAGTGGGAGAAACATAAGTGTCTTATGTAGGTTTTTATCAAATAAATCCTTGACATCTTTGCCAAAAGAATTGATTTCTTTTCCAGCTTTTGAAAGGCATTCTGCCTTATATCCGCTCTTTAAATTCTCGCACCACATGTAAATAAATAATACTGTGATGGCAATTGTTATGACGCCATATAACAGTAATAATACTGACTGGTCGCCTGCAACATATTCATAAATCTGCTTCTGCTCATTAAATACCTCTTCCTGTTTTCTCCAGCCAAGTGAAGGCAGCATGGAAATGTAATAAGCACCAGCGCTAACCATATATGCTATATATGCAATCTCTATAGCAAGAAAAATCAGACCCTTTATAATCTGCTTATGAGCCATATTGGCAAGACCCATTACGAGTGCCGATAGCTTAACTGTAGCTCCGCCTTTTGTGAGGGCATTGCCAACAGTATACGGAGTAGCAAATTCCGAAACTTTTTTCTTTTTGTTTGCTCCTATCATACTTTTCCTCCTGGCATGCATTATATATGCCATTCCTTTAAACTAATTTATTCCAAGATTCCGGCTACCCGGAACCTTGGAATCATAATCTGATCTACTTAATTATTTAAGAGAATCATTAAGCTGAGTATTGAAGTCCTCTGTCTTCTGAGCTGCATTGTCCTTTGTAATCTGGCCTTCTGCACCGTTCTGGAAAGCATCACCGAATGGTGTAGCTGCATCCCAGTAACCTGCCATATCAATGATAGGCTGTGCTACTGAACAATCAGATGAAACCTTAGCCATAGCTGCTGCTACAGGATCTGCTGCGATTTCCTCGTTTGTTACAAGATCTTTGTTTACAGGAGCCTGTCCTCTTAACTTGAAGTGAGCAAGCTGTGCGTCCTCGCTGCCAAGGAATGCTGCAAGCTTAACTGCTACTTCCTGGTTCTTGCAGTTAGGGTTAACACCGATAGCCTTAGATCCTAAGAATGCCTTTAACTGGCAGTCTTTTCCACCAATATTGATTGTAGGAAGAGCTGCAACACCAACGTTCTCCTCACCAAGTGCCTCTTTAACTTTGTCATAGTTCCAGTTACCATTGAAGTAAGCGTTGATAGAACCATCTTTAAGTCCAGCAAGACCAAGTGATCCCTCATTGTTATCCATTACAAAGTTTGGATTTGCAAATAAATCTACGATGTAGTTTGTAACTGCTACTGCCTTATCTCCGCTGAAATCATATCCGGCAGCCTTGTCTGTTCCGTCTCCGAAGATTGTACATCCGTTTGCTGCATAGAATGCATTGAGATACCAGCCGTTATCAAATGGGAATGAAACCTTACCCTTTGTAAGCATTGTATCAAGGCTCTTTACATCATCCTCAGAGAAAACTCTCTTGTCATAGTACATGAACCATGTGTTTGATGTATAAGGAACTGCGTAGATGTCTCCATCATATGTAACAGTTGCAGCCATAGCCTCTGAGTTAGATGACTTAACATACTCTGCTGTATCTCCGCCTAACTTAGCAATAGCATTAGCCTTAATTAATGGCTCAAGCTGATCGTTTGCAAACATGTAAACATCAGCTGCTGCCTTAGGATCCTTTGTAACAACGTCCTTTGCATCTTGCTCAGATGATGTAACATACTTGAACTCGATGTTGAAATCAGGATTTGCCTTAGCGAATGCCTCGCACTCTGTCTTGAGCCAAGCGCCCTGTGCATCGTCTAAATCCTCTGCAGGTCCCATTACTGTAATGGTCTCCTTACCGCCGTCCTTCTTGTCGGCTTTCTCTGTTCCATTTCCTCCGTTGCCGCTTCCGCATCCAGCAAACATTGTTGCTACCATAGAAGCGCAAAGTAAAGATGCTAATACTTTCTTCTTCATATCTTCCTCTCCTTTTTGAATATAAAATGTAAAAAAGTATATATATAAATTGCCGTGCAACTTATATCAAATTAATTATCTGCGGTAAACCACCGCAATGTTTCTAATCCAGGCTATCTTTTCGTTGTCCAATCTGTGTGGCTTACTTGTCATACGCCATCTCCAGTTATGTCCGACTGTCGAAGGATAATTCATCCTTGCCTCATTTCCAAGCTCTAATATATCCTGCATCTGGACTATCGCCAGCTCTGCGGTGCTGTGATACAGCTCCCTGATAAGAGCATTTGGAACCTGTGATTTATTTTCAATATTCAGATACTCATACATATAAGCAAGCTCATAATCTGTCTTGTCACTGAATGAACCAACTATCGTCTCATTGTCATGTGTGCCAATATATGCAACTACATGTGAATCGGTATAATTGTGTGGCAGATATTCGTTTGTCGGATCACCATCAAAAGCGAACATCATGACCTTAGTTCCCATCCAGCCCGATTTTGCAAGGAGCTTTTTCACTCCCGGTAAAAGGCTTGCTGATGTATAATCATCAGCCACTACATTAACCCCTTCAAGCTCTTCGTTAATTGCATTGACAAGCCTGCGTCCCGGTCCCTTGAACCATTTCCCGGATAGGCTCTTATCCTGTCCGTACGGTACCGCATATGCTTTCACAATTCCTGCGAAATGATCAATCCTGACAATATCAAAAAGTTCTCTGCATACACGCATTCGCTTTCTCCACCATGAGAAGTTGTCCTCCTTCATGGCATCCCAGTCATACATCGGATTGCCCCACACCTGTCCGCTCTCTGAATACTTATCAGGACCGGCAGCTGCAACATACTCTGGTGTATCGTTTGCGCTCATCATAAAGAGTTGTCTCTCTGCCCACACATCTACACTGTCATATCCTACATAGAATGAGATATCGCCTATTATGTAGACACCTTTTGAGTTAGCATAATTTTTTAAATCCTCCCATTGCTCGAAGAATTTATATTGACAGAACTTCCAAAAAGTAATTGTATTATAATTCTTTTTTTGGTACTTTTCAAGCGCAACCGTTTGCGGATTTCTATACTCGCTTGACCACTCGCTCCAATTTTTGTATAAATTGTCGGTTTTCAGTGTCATAAATAATGCATATTGTTCAAGCCACTCCGACTGTTTTTTTACAAAATCCTGAAAATCTTGTGCATTTGTATCAAATCTTTCAAACGCTTTTTGTAAAATCTTGCATCTGTTCTGATGCAATGCTGCATAATCAATTTCTGATTCGTCTGTGCCCCAGTTATACCCCAGGATCTCTTCCTTCTCTAACAGCCCCTCATCTACCAGCTTATCTAAATCTATGAAATAGATATTGCCCGCACAGCCTGATGATGGCTGATATGGACTATCGCCAAATATGGTGGGGCCAACCGGAAGAACCTGCCAGTACTTCTGTTTCAAATCACCAAGGAGATCAACAAAATTGTAAGCCTCTCTCCCAAGAGTACCTATACCATATGGTGACGGCAGACTCGAGATTGAAAGAAGTATTCCGGAGCCTCTGAGATTTTCTCTGGCCTCCAAATTACCATTCCTCTTTCCTAAAATTTTCTATTTTTTTCGTATCTGAGATTATTTTATTTCCTATTGTCAGATTTGTCAATCTTTTTAGTGGTTTTAAACTCATTTTTGCCATTTTTCACGTAATTTACATTCATTTTTTGGTAGTTATTACCACAGTTTCAAAGATTTTTTTCGAAAAATTTATTACAGAAAATATTGCCTATTTCTGATAGTAAATGTATAATTTAATTATCACATAAGAAAGGACAAATACTATGGCTACTATTAAGGATATTGCCGCCCGGCTGGGCGTGTCAATCAGCACTGTTTCAAAGGGATTAAATGGTGCCAGCGATATAAGTGAGGAGCTTCGTCAGACAGTTTTAGACACTGCTGTCGAAATGGGCTACAGCACAAAGCGCTCCAGAAAGGTAGAAAACCGCAAGCTGGCTCTGTTTATTGAAAATATGAACTACGAGTCTATCGATGAGTTCGGATATGATGTAGTGCTTGGTTTCAAACAGAATGCTTTTAAGCACAAATGGGACGTGGACATCATCCCTGTCACACCTCAGCTTCAGGCAGAAGAAAAATATGATACATATATATTAAAGAATGGCTATTGTGGCGCATTTCTGGTAGGTTTTGCTCTTCACGATGAATGGATGCAGCAGCTCAAAAATACTACAATGCCTACCGTTTTGTTTGATAACTATATAGAAAACAATCCCAATGTAGCCTATGTAGGCACCGACAGCTACGAGGGCATTGACATGGCTGTAAAGCATCTGCACAATCTGGGACATAAAAAGATTGCCTTTATCAATGGTTCTCTTTTTTCCCTGGTTTCGGATCAGCGTCAGGAAGCCTTTGAAAACTCTATGCGCGATGCCGGTCTTGAAATCTACCCGGAGCTCATGGGACACGGCTACTATATTCCTGAAACCGCACAGTATTACGTTTCAAATTTTATTGCAGCAGGTGCCACCGCTATCCTCTGCGGAAGCGACACTATAGCAAAGGGTGTTATCTCCGAGTGCCAGTTGCACGGCTTCAATGTGCCAAATGATATAAGTGTGGTAGGCTTTGACGATGTCAAGTTTGCCGCAGCCCTTACCCCTCCTCTTACCACTGTCAGACAGGAGCGTAATGATCTGGGCCGCTGTGCATATATTATATTGAATTCGCTCATTCACCATATTCCAATCAGCCGCACACAGCTACGTCCGATGCTGATTGAAAGAGAATCTACTGCACGAGTTTCCACCACACATGCTGCTGAGGAATAGCCTGCATATACACCACCTTCCAAAGGAGTCAAAATTGTTCAAACGCAAACATGTAACCACTTTAATTACATATTCGCTGGTATTTTTCAGTGCAATCTCCATGACAGCCTGCTCTTTTTCGGATGTCTCTTATCTATTTAAGAGTCCCGCACAAAAGCAGGCTATTCTGCACAAATCACCTGCGTTTTGGGAGGATACCACAAGTGTTAAAGGAAGCAGCAATCTGTCTATCCTGCACAATGTCGCCTTTGAGGGGCAGCCGTACAATGATACAAGACAGTTTGGTGATAACATCCTTATGGTAGGACAGGGCAGCTACAATAATTCCATCATAGAGACCGATGATCAATCTGTTCAGTATTCATTTGATGTATATAATCCCTGGTCCAATGAAATCACGGCAAGCCTCACTCACGACAAAACCGACTGTGATGACTACATGATAAAAGGTGACCGACTCTGGCTCATTAATTCCGATGCCGGCAGGGCAACAATCTATGATAAGGATTTAAAGGAGATAAAAACCTGCAAATATAATCCTGAGGACTATGATGGCAATTGCGATACATCAGATTCTGATGATGGCGATGTGCCGAATCCCGGCAATTATTATGATGTCTCACAGATTGCCACCTCCGCTGACGGAAAATACGCTCTCGTGTCAGGTGTCACACCCGATACCTACAAATATGCAGTCTCTGATATAAGGCTTGACGATAACACAGTGCTTTCAACCTACGAAGGACAAAGTTTTTCCATGTCATGTGTCGACTCAAAGGGCTTCGTAATAGAGGCAGATACGGCCAACAATATTTGGAACTATCATTCATCCGATGGAGAAAACAGCTTTTTTTCACTGCCGGATGTGGTGGATGTGACTTTGGCAGAGGATGGTGACATGCTCATACGATGCCAGGATTTATCCTCGGACAACATCATCAGTTACTATAAATATTCACCCGCCACCGGTGTCAGTTCATCCTTTTCATACAACCTGGCGACTCGAAACACAGGCAAAATATCCGACAGCTCATCCGACTCTGCGGCAGCCGATACCAAGACCTACTGTTCTGCCAACTCGGTATATCTGCCTGATGCAAACTGTGTGATGATGCTTTTGTACACAGCGCAGTGCAACCCGGAAATTCTCATCTGGTCACTCGACAAGGGCAAGAATGACAGCAAAGCCGAAATCACGTCATACAATGACTGTGATACACTGCTACAGGCCTTACGCGATGATGGCTCATATGTATCCCCATATTCTGCCATAGACCCCGCTGACAGTACCGATGAAAATCAGGAAGCTATGGAAGAGGCCGGGAAGGATTCCGACTACAATACATACGGCGACGAGGTCACTCTGATACCTGACACCGCGTCATATGACTGGGGTGATTTATCCGACATAAATGCACGTATCACAGCCCTTGAACAGAAATACGGCTTTTCCATATATTTCGGGCCTGAGGTGCCAAAGAGAATTGATTACTACGATATCCATCAATTCAAGAATAAGGATAAGCTGTCAGTCGCTTTGGATTCGCTTGAGGAAATACTTGACTGTTTCCCTGATGACTTTTTCACACAGCTGTGTTATGGCGATATAAGAGGCATGCGAATCTATCTGTGCGGTGATATTTCATCAGGCCACTCAGATATGATAAATGAGCCAAGTGGATTCGTAAATATAATAAACAACCACAATGTAATAGTTCTAAACTGCAACTACAGCTGGGATTTCAGCTACACTGTAGGCCATGAGATTTCCCATCTGATTGACCAGAGGCTTACATTCATACACACCTACGATGAAAAGAGCGAGTTTTCTGAGGGGAAATGGAACAGCTTTAACCCTGACAGCTTCTCTTATGATGATAGCTACGCAAACTACAATCCGGATGATCCATCGAACCACATATCCGGGTATTTCATTGATTCCTACGGCATGACCTTTGCAACAGAGGACCGCTCTGAAATATTCGGAACCGCGATAGATGATTATATTAACGGCATCTATGATGATGCAAGATTCACAGATGATTCGCCGATACGAAACAAGCTGGACTACTACAGCAGATGTATCCGTGATGGCTTTGATACAAAGGACTGGCCTGATACGATGGCATGGGAGTCTGTGCTTACCGCCACCGGGGCACAGGCCGATTAAATGATAATTTCAGAATAACACAAAAACCTCAAGTCATACGACTTGAGGTTTTTTAATGGGCAGAGATGGATTCGAACCATCGAAGCAAGTTGCAGCAGATTTACAGTCTGTCCCCTTTGGCCACTCGGGAATCTGCCCATGTATTCAATTACGATACTTGCATAGTTTATCACAATAGATGTGATTATGCAAGCATATTTTATCGTAACCAAATTATTTTCTTTAATACGTGGATTGCGCGCCTGGGACGATACTTTGGTGGGGGATTGATGCCCTCGCTTTCGCTACGCTACGCTGCTAAGAGTCTGTAGGAATTATGCTTTTAATCTTTCTATGACAGACGAAACCGGCTTTTATGCGCCGTCCATGGCGCATAACGCCTTGCCCAGCCGTCCATGGCCGGGCATTTCTGCTCCTCTAAGCATAATTCTGACAGACTCTAAGCAACTTCTCTATGCGCTCCAGTAAGGGCATCAATCCCCCACCAAAGCACCATCCCGGGCACACAATCCCTTACTTTGTAGCTATAATATAGAAATTAAAAAAGACAGCCTGCGATCGGCTGCCTTTTAGGAGAAGGTATTTTTACTATGGGGTATAGCAAAAACTATATAATGTATTGGGGGGTTTTTACGGTTATTATAATATCACGGTTATAACGATAAGTGTTCACAAATTGCATAAAAATCGCAGTTTGTTTTTATGCAATTTGTATAGTACTTTAGTTATATTTAATATTTTTCATATAGTGATTCTGCACAAAAGTATAGTTATTTTTTAAATATTATGTCCAACTGTTGTTTTGCTGTCCTCGTCAAACAGTGCTTCAAACTCATCTCTTGTGATTTTCTCCTTCTCAAGAAGAAGTGCTGCACATCTGTCAAGCACATCGCGGTACTCTGCTATCATGCTCTTTGCCTTGTCGTACGACTCGTCGATGATACGCTTTACCTCGACATCGATTGCCGATGCTATGCCCTCGCTGTAGTTCTTTGCATGGGCGAGGTCTCGTCCGATGAAGACCTCCTCCTCATCATCAGCATAGCAGATAAGGCCGATATTGTCTGACATACCGTATTTGGTAACCATCTCGCGCGCAAGCTTTGTAGCCTGCTTGATGTCCTGTGATGCACCTGTTGTGATATCGTCAAACACAAGCTCCTCTGCGACACGACCGCCTAAGTCTACTACGATTTCCTGAAGCATACGTCCCTTTGTGTTGAACATCTCATCCTTCTCAGGCAGAGGCATGGTGTAGCCTGCTGCGCCTGCTCCTGTAGGGATGATTGAAACTGTGTATACAGGTCCCACATCCGGAAGCAGATGGAAAAGGATTGCATGTCCTGCCTCGTGGTAGGCTGTGATGCGCTTTTCCTTGTCAGAGATGATACGGCTCTTCTTCTCAGCTCCGATGCCAACCTTGACGAAGGATTTTCTGATATCATCCTGTGTGATATATTCTCTGTTTTCGCCCGCTGCACGGATTGCTGCCTCATTCATCAGATTCTCAAGGTCTGCACCTGTGAAGCCTGCGGTAGTCTGTGCAATCTGCTTTAAGTCTACATCCTCTGCAAGAGGTTTTTTCTTGGCATGGACACCTAAAATTTCTTCTCTGCCGCCCACATCCGGTCTGCCTACTACAACCTTTCTGTCGAAACGTCCCGGACGCATGATAGCAGGGTCAAGTATATCCACACGGTTTGTGGCTGCCATGACGATAATGCCCTCATTGACACCAAAGCCATCCATCTCGACAAGCATCTGGTTCAATGTCTGCTCACGCTCGTCGTGTCCGCCGCCCATTCCTGTGCCACGGCGTCTGGCTACTGCATCAATCTCATCGATAAATACGATACAAGGCGCATTTTTCTTGGCATCCTCAAACAAATCTCTCACTCGTGAGGCTCCGACTCCGACGAACATCTCCACGAAATCAGATCCTGAAATGGTGAAAAACGGTACCCCTGCCTCTCCGGCTACTGCCTTGGCAAGGAGAGTCTTACCTGTTCCCGGAGGTCCTACAAGAAGGACACCCTTTGGGATTCTTGCTCCAAGTCTGGTGTATTTTCCCGGATCACGAAGGAAATCAACTATCTCTGCAATCTCCTCCTTTTCCTCCTTTAGGCCTGCTACATCAGAAAACTTGATATGGTTCTCCTCCTGTGTAGTGAGCTTCGCACGGTTCTTGCCGAAGTTCATCATCTTGCCACCGCCGCCCTGTGCTGCTGCGTTGTTGTTCATCACTGCAAAGAGTATGAACATGGCTCCGAATACCAGAAGATACGGAAGCAGTGTCATAATCCAGCTCTCAGCCGGAACATCCGCAACTGTATAGTCGGTGTACCCTGCTTTTGTCATGGTCTTTTCGATATTGTTTACATCTGATACATAAAGCACCTTTGATGTGCCATCCTTGAACTTCACCTCAAGACTTCCTGTCGGTATCTCCCTGTTTTGCACTACCTTTACGCTCTTCACCTGATTCTTGTCAAGATCCTTCTCGAACTGACTCTGTGTGTAAGAGTTTGATGTAGCCCCGGCGCTCAGCCAGTACCAGATGCAGATTACTGCAAATACAATGATAATGTATACGCCTATTCCGCGCATACCGCTTTTTTGTTTATTCAATTTACTTCTCCTTTTTATTTTATTTCGTCCTCGACGAAGCCGATGTAAGGCAGATTTCTGAACCTCTGATCATAATCAAGGCCATAGCCTACCACAAACTTATCAGGAATCACAAAGCCCACGTAGTCTACATTTACATCATCAACCACACGGCGCTCAGGCTTGTCCAAAAGTGTACAGATTGTGAGACTCTTCGGGTTTCTTTTGGCAAGAAGCTTTGAAAGCCTGCTAAGAGTATTTCCCGAATCAATGATGTCTTCTATGATGATGACATTCTCTCCCTCGATAGAATGCTCAAGGTCCTTTTTAATCTTGACATCGCCTGATGACTCTGTGCCTGAGCCATAGCTGGATACCGACATGAAATCCATAGTCATAGGCAAATCAATTCTCTTTGCAAGCTCAGTGGTAAAGAATATTGAGCCCTTGAGTATGCAAATGAGATATACTGACTGTCCCCTGTATTTTTCTGTGATTTGCGCTCCAATCTCTGCAATACGCTTATTGAGCTGCTCCTCTGTCAGGTAAACCGAAATATCATATTTCTTTGAAAAATCCATTTTGTTTTCCTCCGTAAAATGTGATCTTAAGTACTTTTCCTGTCTGTGGTGTGACAAGTGCGCTGCAGCCGGATCTGTATCCGATAATGGCATGCACCAGTGATTCATGGGCTATAAGCCACAGCCCCGCTCTCTGCTGTGCAGGAATTTTATCACCTGTAAATACCTGCTTCAGCTTCTTATGATGGCCCTTGTCATCCACAATTATATAGTCACCGGCTTTTCTTGTTCTTATTTCAAAGCCTTTCTTCATCTTATCATAATCAAACCATTTCGTATATGGTTTTTTGGGAATTTCGTCCATTTTACCATTAAAATCTTTTATACAAAGTGTGACATATGAGCCATCTGCCGAAAGCTTTATGTTTTTTTGCTCTCCCGTGGCACTCAGTACCTCAAGCTCTTTTTGCGTAATGTGAATTTCTTCTTTTTCATCGTCACACCTTCCGGCGAAGAGTATCACCTCGCCAAATGATTTTTCCGCAATAATACCATACGGCAGATTGATTTTTCTGCCCGACTGCTGCCCTGCAAGCTTCACAAGGGCACCGATATGCGTGCTCGTGATGTCCTTGAGCCGCCCTGACGCCAGATGTATACACTCGCGCGCTACTCCGCTTTTTAATGCCGGATGCAGGCTCTCAAAGCGACTGATTTCAAGTATCACCCTGCCTTCTTTTTTTGAAACCATGCTGTCACACGCCTCTTTTAGCTGCTGCTCGTAAAAATCATTCATCACCGCAAGCTGTCCTGCACTCTCATTGATATGCTCAATCGCCCTGTCATTAATCTGCAAAAGCAGTGGAAACACATCATGGCGCAGCTTGTTTCTGGAGTATGCTGTGTCAGCGTTTGTGGCATCGGTGACAAAAGCCTGTCCGTTTTCCTTCAGATATTCCTCTATCTGTGCGCGTGTTGCTGATAAAAGCGGCCTGATATAGGTGACACCGTTCTTCACGGAAACCGGATGCATGCCGGCGAGTCCTTTCGCTCCGCTTCCGCGAAGCATCTGAAAAAGAACTGTCTCTGCGTTGTCCTCCATATGGTGCGCAACCGCAACGACTGCCTGCCTGCTGTTACCCCGTTTTTGGTCTGCTGCATAGGCAGTTTCGCAAGGATATCTGCCTGCCTCCTCTTCAAACGCTTCATAGCGCAATATCCTGGCGGCCTCCTCCAGTCCGAGTCCATGACTTTTTGCATATTGCGGTACGTCCACAGAATGCACATGGCACGGTATGTTAAGCCTCTCGCAAAGGTCTGACGCAAACCTCGCATCCTCCCTGCTCTCGGCTCCTCTGATGCCATGCTCCACATGTACTGCCTCCAACGCAAAATCAAGCTCATTTGCGCACTGTCTTTTTATCTCATTTAACACCAGCAGAAGGCAGACCGAATCCGCACCGCCCGACAGCGCAACAAGCACCGTGCTGTGATTTTTTATCATTTTGTTTTCCAGAATATAATCTTTCGTCCGTCTAATCATTATTTTTCCCAGATTCCTATTGCAACTACAGTCATATCATCCATGGCGTATCCACCTGTGTCAAGCAGCACCCTGTCCAGAATTTCCTGCGCCATCACGCCTGCATTGTCACTTTTGACGCCTGCGATGATATCCATAAGTTTCCCCTGTCTGTCCTTTACATGCAGATATTCTAGCACACCATCCGTCACCATGACAAGGAAATCGCCACTTTGAAGTGTATTTTTTGAATGTTTGCTCTCCTGCCAGACATCGACCCCTGCCGGGAGGGATTCATTTTCTATAACACTTACTTGTTTCCCTGATTTGATAAATGACGGTGCGGCGCCTGTTTTGGTAAGCTCAAGCTCACCTGTGTACATGTCTATCGTAGCAAAATCAACCGTGGAATAGGACTCCTCACCCGCCGATATGACCATGGCAGAGTTCATCAGCTTTAGGGCACTTTCCCTGCTAAAGCCGGCCTCCAAAAGCTTTTCAAGCAAATCCACCACCAGCGTGCTCTCGGCCTGCGCCTGCTTGCCCGAGCCCATGCCATCGGATACACATACATGATACATGCCATCATCCAGCTGAAACATGCTGCAACTGTCGCCATTTGCCTGAGAGCCAGTCTTCTTTTTGGTCGCCACCCCCGAAAGTGCATAGAACTGATTCTCCTCGTAAAGCACAATAGATGTCCTCTCATCTGATATTATTGAAACTGTCCCATGTGCCTGCCTGAGCTTCACTCCCATGGCACGTGAAACCGCCTGCACATACTTTGAAATTTCAATCCCACCATCTATCTTGGTGCAGACATCTGCCTTTATACATACCTGCTGCCTTGCGTTCTCATAAATATGGGCATTTTCCACCTGTATACCAGCCTCTTTTGTATATACATAAACTCTTGAAAGACGCAGCCTTCTTTTTTTATCAATACATTTTTCAGCCCTGCACCAGCCCTCCATGAGCTCTGCCATAGCGTCAAGCTGTGTGGCTATGACGCGTCTGTTTTCCGTGAGACGCCTGTACCAGGCTTCATTTAGCTCAATACGGGCAAATGCCTCTGTGGCGGCTTCCACCATGCGCGTATAGTGCGGGCAGCCATCCACATATCTGTTTTGCACAATTTCCTCTGTTTTCATACGTTTGCGCACTGCATCAGCAAGCATTTTTATACTGTCGGAAATCGAAGTCCCGCTTGTCCAGCACACACTGCAGCCCTCACAACATGCACAAAGTCTCCCTGTCACCTCAAGCTGTATTTTCTCACTCTCATCAGGGATTTTATCTGCCGTACATTTTACAGCCATGACGTTTGCAGTCGAAATAATGCCTGAAAGTCCTGAAACTGCTGTGGCAAATGCCTCCTCCCTGTCGGGCAGAAGTCCTGCTATGACCGGATTTTCATTGTGCTCAAGAGCCCTTAAATATTCGCATGCTCTGCAAAGCACAAAGGCCATCGAAAACACAACAAGGCTCTCTGCTACCGACAACACTATCTCATCCGTATCCGGCCTTCCCAGAAATGTTACCGACAAATTCATCACCGCCGTGGCACAAGCTGCCACAACGGCTGTTGTCAGACATCCGTTTTTACTGCTTTTTCTCACAAATAGCCTTTCCCCAAAGTAAATCACCGCAATAATAAAGAGATACTTACATATCGACGGTATCGATATAAAGTATCCCATTCCAATAATTAATCCTATGTAAAAAATAATCGTATGCCCACTGCTCAGACAATAAACTCCATACACTGCAGGTATCAGCGGATAACAATCCATCACACACACCAGTGTGGATGCAAATGCCATAAGCCCCCACACAGCCTTTTTTAAATTTGCAATCCTCATCTTTTTGCCTCCATCTTTTTTCAACGATTATATGTGGTCAAAAATGAAGGTTTTGACGAAAAAGCGCAACTATATCTTCAAAAATTATTTGTCCTTTTCCTTGAAGATTATTTCATTGTCATACGCAAGCCCCAGCTTGCTCTTTGCTATATCCTCTATGTACTGGTCACTCTGCATATACTGCTGCATGCTTTCTATCTCATCAGCACGCTCCGATTCTTTAGTGTACTGCTTTTCAAGCTCCGCTTTTTGTGCGGCATATGTAGATTCCTTCTGCTTTAGCTGCACAACCTGGACTACCATAACCACAAGAAATGCTATAACTATGATGGAAACACTTAAAGTTCCGCCCCTTCTCTTTGTACGACGTTTACTCATTATTCCTCCTTAGGTGCTTATCTGAATATCCTGCCAAACATTTTATCTTTCTTTCCGGTCACCTCCGGTACCTTCGAATACGTAATCATGTCTATCTCACCTTCTATATCGGCTTCTCCCTTCTCAAGGTTTAGCCTGTTTACGTGAAGATCCTTGCCCTTTAGGTCAAGCATGCCCAGCTCCGTCTCCAAAAGTATCTCTCCCACATCAAAGGAGAGCACATCCAAAATGCCTGTAAAGCTGCCTGTTCTGCGATTATTCAAGATAAGCTTATGACTCTTTGTGCCTGATATTTCTTCCATTTCCTGTCCCTCACATAATTTTTAATATGCTCCATAGACAGCCGCACATATACATGCCATCTGTGGAATCGCATATGTAAATATATGCCGGGATTCATGAAAATATAACCTATATATACTCAAAAAGATCTTTTGCTTCTTCCTTCTTTGTTGTGTCAAGGAGATTTAACACCTTAACCTTGACTGTCTTTTGTCCAAATGCTATCTCTATTATGTCTCCGACCTTGACATTTACAGATGCCTTTGCCGGTCTGCCGTTTACTGTGACACGGCCTGCGTCACATGCCTCATTTGCCACTGTACGTCTCTTTATCAGACGTGATACCTTCAAAAATTTGTCTAATCTCATTGTTACCTCTGTGTCTTACCTATAATAAATCAATTCATAACCATTACCCTGATTTCAGTGAATATAGCCAAAAATGGGCGGAGCCTTAAAGGCTTCACCCATTCTTCTACTCCGTGATAGTCTAACTTATTAGTTAAGAGAATCTTTTAAAGCCTTTCCAGCCTTGAACTTAGGAGCCTTAGATGCTGCAATTGTCATCTCAGCGCCAGTCTGTGGATTTCTTCCTGTTCTTGCTGCTCTCTCAGATACCTCGAAAGTACCGAATCCAACTAACTGGATCTTCTCACCTTTCTTTAACTCCTCTGCAACAACATCTGTGAATGCCTTTAAAGATGCCTCTGCGTCCTTCTTTGATACTCCGGCCTTCTCTGCCATAGCTGCAACTAAATCTGCTTTGTTCATGATAAAATTCCTCCTCTGGATTTTCATAATTTATATAATTCGAGCTGTATTCCCAAATTACCTACAAGAATATATATACTTGTTTTTATGGGGTTTGTCAAGGAAAATGCGCTATTTCCTAGGCTTTTATGTACTTTTACCATTCTTAAAACCTTACTTTGAACTTAATAAAGAGGTTAATGTTGAAAGATAATCTGATATATCCTTATTTGTCAGACTATTTCCCGAGCTGTCAGAGGATTTATTGTCTGTCTGCCGTGATGAATTTGTGCTCTGCGAGCTGCCGGTTGCTCTTTTAGATGTACTTTGATTGTCCTTCTCATTTGCCCTCTCTGAGGCAGTCTCTGAAGGAGTCTGTGCGGTGGCCTGCGAGCTTCCGGTGCCGCTGCTTCCGGTGCCTGATGAATCGCTGCCCAAGCTGTCCTTATTGTCGTTTATCGTAATCTGTACGGTGGCTTCCTTCGAGTTCACGTAAAGCGTCCTCGTCCAGGTGTCATAACCATCGGCTGTTACCTTAAGCGTGTGTTTTCCGTATGTTATCTCAACCGGGCTTGTATAGTCGATTTCACTGCCATCGACATATATTTTTGCTCCCTGCACGTCAACCTCGAAAAGGATGCTGCTCTTTTTAGGACCCTCACCCTTTAAATCATTTAAATTTACCTTTGTAGTCTCGCCTCTTTTTATCTCAATATCCGTGCTGCCTCCCCAGCCATTGTTGGCCACAGCGAGCGTATAGCTGCCCTCCGGCACATCAAGCGACATATCCTTAGTGATTTCTGCAAATATCCTGTCTCCGAGCTGCAAAAAGCTGCCCTCAAACAGCGATGTATTGCTAAGCTGCAGTGTGCCGTGCCCTGTCGTGACAGAAATTGACACTATATCCTTGTCAATCCCGACAACAGCCAGCTTATCCTGCGCCGTGAGGCTGTCAGTATCTACGACATCCGAGCCTGAAAATATCATGGTGCGCTCCCCCAGTCTGTAGCTGCTATTTCCAATTTCAAGCACGCTCTTATTCTTATCCACAGAAAAATTGGTCACTGCGTCGTTTGTCCACACCTTATCGGATTTTTGTATCCGCTTTGCCTTGCCGTCTGAATCTGCCCCTGATATGTCAACCACATCACCCTGATGTATGTCTGAAACTGACATGTGATTGCCATATTTGTCGAAAAAGCCGGTGGTCAGCCCATAGTAATACTGATACTGCACTCCTGTCGAGTAATTGTATACCCTGATCGTCTCGTTGGCACTGTTTATGTCCGATACTATGAGAATATCTGAACTTTTCTTAACGGACTTTCCGTTTTCCTCCGCAGCAGCTTTCAAACCGGACTGCGTGCTTTCTCCCACGGCCTCCGTCGTATCATTCATGCTGTTATAGAATTTTTTTACACCATCATCCGTGTCCTGTTTTCCACATGCTGCAAGTGACAGCACAAGCATGCATACTATGCAAAATAATCTTTTAAATTTCTTCATCTGTATTTCCTTTAATAGCTGGCTTTAAACGTTTTTCTACAATAATAATATATCGCATAGTCATTTACTTTTCAATTAAATTCACTATATATATGCATTACTGCTTACACTATGGCATGCAGGGCATGCAGATACTCCTCGCGCTCCCCGCTTAGCTGTATGAGCTGTGCAAGCTTATCCACATCACGGTCGCATACCCATGACTTGCGCGAGTTACTATAGTGATTGCAGAGCTTACAAAATTTTTCAGGAAACAAAAGCAGTGCTTGAAGCAATCTCATTGATGTATCATCAAGACTTCTTACGCTGCAATAGCTGTCAAAAATTGCATCTGCAACCGCTGTATCCCAGTGATTTTTTTCGAGCATCTTGCGCATGTACTCCGCAAGATCAGTTTCCGGATATCCCGGATGCATGGTCTCGAAATTGACAGGGAGCCATCTTCCGGACTGTGTATACACGACATTGTGCTGGTTGAAGGCTCCGTGACAGTATATCGGAACCGACGTTTTACTATTTTCCAGCTCACACAATATTTCCGCCGATTTCTGCCCCTGCTCTAAGAATCTCTCATAGCATTCATAAAACAGATGCTCAAAAGCATTTGTCTTGCTGCGACGCAGTATGTAGTTTTTAAGCTTTACTATCTGCGCACATTTTCGCTGAGCTTTTTCGTGCAGGCTTTCTACCTCGATATCCGAAGGCAGAGGATACTTTTCCAATATATTGTGCAGCTGCGCTAATGCCCTGCTGCCGCCACGCATATCATCTATGCTGTCCGTGCTGCACTCTCTGCCTGCTCTGTAATCCTTCAATATGTATGCGTCCTCACAGTTATCTCGCGATATGATACACTGCTCCTTTGTCTGTGATATCTGCTCCACATCCATACCGTTTCTCTGGATAAATGCCAGCGTATCCCGCAGGGTGCATGCCCTTTGCTCATGCCCTCTGTACGGCACGAGCAGCTTCTGCCCGATGCCTGTGTCACATATATATGCTCCTCTGCCCTTTATTATCCTGCTTACTGTAAGCTCATATTTTTCCAAAGCCACTTCCGGCTGATTATACAAAAAAATCCCCCCTCATATGATTAATGCATCATAACTATTCAGATGCTTTTTAATCATATGAGAGAGGTTATTATTTTATTCGCAAGCTCTTTAAGTTTTTGTGCTTCATTGAGCGATGGGTCATCAAGCACCTGCTCATAAAGCCTGTCCAGGATATCGCCAAGCTTCGGTCCCGGCTCTACTCCCATTTTAATCAGGTCGCTGCCATTTATCTTCATTTCCTTTTTGGATACACACTGGTGGTCTGCGAGAATTTTCCTGTATACGCGCTCATATTCTGCGATGTATTCAAGCTTTTCTGCGCGCCTATACATGCTCTGTCCGAGTGTATCGGCTCTTTTCACCTCAAATAACAGCGGAAAAAGCTCTGTTCCTATGCGGCTCATGGCACGCCTTACATTGCGCTCCGTGATGGCCGGACGGTCATCATGCTCTTTTACGAGCTTACAGCAACAGTCTGTAGTCCTGTTATCAAACTTAAGGCGCCTGAGTATCTTTCTTGTCATATCAGCTCCCACAACAGGATGCTTCTTGAAATGATTCTGGCCTTCCTCATCTGTCGTAATGCACACAGGCTTTGCCACATCATGAAGCAGCATGGTAAGCCTTAGGATTTTGTCCGCTCGCACATGCTCCAATGTATGAAGCGTATGCTCTCCGACACTGTACATATGGTGCTTATTGTGCTGAGGTGTCTGCATCATCACATCAAACTCCGGCATGAATACCGCTGTGAGTCCAAGCTCATACAAATCTCTCATCATCTGCGGATGATCTGATGTCAGAAGCTTCACAAGCTCCACCTGGATTCGCTCTGCGCTGACCTTTGACAATGCAGGGGCAAGCTCTTTTATGGCTGCTTTAGTCTGTGCCTCTATATCAAAGCCAAGCTGGGCTGCAAATCGCACCGCACGAAACATCCTGAGTGCATCCTCACTAAATCTGTCGTGCGCACAGCCCACACATCTGATCACATGTGCTTTTAAATCTCCTATGCCGTCAAATTCATCGACAAGCCCTGCCCTGTGATTATATGCCATGGCATTGATTGTGAAGTCGCGCCTCTCTAAGTCTAGCTTCAGATTGGAGGTAAAGGTGACCTCCTTTGGATGGCGTGCATCCTCGTACTCTCCGTCTATCCTGTAGGTGGTGACCTCATAGCCCACATGCTCCAGCATGACCGTGACTGTGCCATGCTGGATACCTGTGTCTATCGTATGATCAAATATCACTTTGACCTGCGCAGGCTTTGCAGATGTGGTGATATCCCAGTCCTGCGGTGTCCTGCCAAGGAGACTGTCACGCACGCATCCACCTACCGCATATGCCTCAAAGCCATGCTCGTAGAGCGTGTCTATTATGAAGTTGACATTCTGCGGTAAATCTATGCGCATCTGTATTTTCTCCTTTTAATATGCCTTACCCCAGTATACGAGCTTATGCGCCGGCTTTCCACAGCATACGCATACGTCGGAAATCTGCTCCTGGTCACCAAATGGCATACAACGGCTTGTAACTGTTGTGTCCTCTTTGATTTTGTTCTCGCAGGCCTCGTCTCCACACCACATTGCACGGATAAAGCCAGGCTTTGTCTCTGCGATTGCCTTGAACTCATTGTAGTCGTGTGCATCGTTTATATGGCTTGCAAGGAATGCCTTTGCCTTCTCGAGCATGTCATTCTGCATTGTCTCAAGTACCTCTGCGAGCTTCTCATTTACCTCATCGAGTGAGACAACGATTTTCTCTCTTGTGTCTCGGCGGACGATAACGCACTGGTTTTTCTCGATATCCTTTGGTCCAATCTCGATACGTGTTGAGATTCCCTGAACCTCCTGTGCTGCGAACTTCCAGCCAGGTGTCTTGTCGGTTGCATCGATTTTCACACGGAAATCCTTTGAGAGCTTGTCCTTGAGGTCGTATGCCTTGTCAAGGACGCCGTCCTTCTGCTGCTGGATTGGAATGACCATAACCTGTGTTGGTGCAATCTTTGGTGGAAGCACGAGTCCTGAGTCATCTCCGTGAACCATGATGATAGCTCCGATAAGACGTGTTGAAACGCCCCATGATGTCTCATGACAGTACTGTAATTTATTGTCCTTGTCTGTGTACTGGATGCCGAAGGCCTTAGGGAAGCCGTCACCAAAGTTGTGTGAGGTTCCTGACTGGAGTGCTTTTCCGTCATGCATGAGAGCCTCTATTGTGTATGTAGCCTCTGCTCCGGCGAACTTCTCCTTGTCTGTCTTTCTTCCCTTTACCATAGGGATTGCAAGGTATTTCTCACAGAAATCCGCATAGATGTTTAACATCTGTACTGTACGTGCCTCTGCCTCCTCGGCTGTTGCATGAACAGTATGTCCCTCCTGCCATAAGAACTCTGATGAGCGGAGGAATGGGCGTGTTGTCTTCTCCCAGCGCACTACTGAGCACCACTGGTTATACACCTTTGGAAGGTCTCTGTGTGACTGTACTGTTTTGCTGAAAAGCTCGCAGAAAAGTGTCTCTGATGTAGGTCTTACTGCAAGTCTCTCCTGAAGTGTCTCAAGTCCGCCCTGTGTGACCCATGCGACCTCCGGTGCAAAGCCCTCTACGTGATCCTTTTCTTTCTGAAGCAGGCTCTCCGGAATGAACATTGGCATGTATACATTCTCTACACCTGTCTCTTTGAACATTGCATCGAGATTTTTCTGTATATTCTCCCAGATGGCATAACCATTGGGTTTAAAGATCATGCATCCCTTTACAGATGAATAATCCATCAACTCTGCTTTCTTCACAACGTCTGTATACCATTGTGTGAAATCTTCCTCCATGGAAGTGATGGCCTCTACTAATTTTTTCTCCTTAGCCATTGCTTTTCTCCTTTTTTATTTAAATATTCTATGATATACGGGGCTTTTATATCTCATCCGGCCCCTGCACCACGCACAATTTTACTAACATATATTATTCCATAAGCGAGCTGATGTCAATAAGCCTGAAAACTTGTTCTGCAGTGTTTTTCATATTTTTTTGAGCATTTTTGATATCCATAGCCTCATTAAGCGTTGTTGCCCCTCTTATAATAGGGAAAAACGCATCTATGCCTTCTTTATTACATGCCACTGCATCGTCAGTGACACTCCCTGCAAGTGCGATTACTTTACAGCCGTTTTTTTTGCCTGCTTTTGCCACTCCGACAGGCACCTTTCCCATGGCGCTCTGTCCATCAAGCCTGCCCTCTCCGGTCACTACGATATCGGCATTTTTCAGTTCCTTGTCAAGCTGTATTGCGTTTAGCACTATATCTATGCCGGATTTAAGTTCCACGTTCTCAAGTCCAAAAAGAAACGCAAAGCCAAGACCTCCCGCAGCACCTGCTCCCGGTGTCTCGCTGAAGCTTTTTCCCGCATACTCCTCAACACAGTCCGCATACCGTCTCATCATTTTATCCATCTGTGCCTTTTCATGCTCCTGTACGCCCTTTTGCTTTCCAAAAATGTATACGCAGCCCTGCTCTGTGCACAGTGGATTAGTAACATCACATGCTATTTTGAAATGACACTGCTTCAATTCCGAAGGAACCTTATCAGCCTTGATCTTTTTTACCCTTGCAAGCGAGCCAAATACCGGTGGAAGAATATTGTCATCCTCATCATAAAACTCATAGCCGAGCGCCGTCAGCATTCCTATGCCACCCTCAGTGGTTGCGCTTCCGCCTATTCCGATTATGAAATTCCGACAGCCCTTGTGCACGGCATCCAATATCATCTCTCCCACACCCAATGAGGTCGCTTTCCATGGATCAGGTTTACCTTCAACAAGTGTGATTCCCGACGCTTCTGCCATTTCCATAACAGCCGTATCATCCTCAAGTACTCCATATGTTGCGTGCACCTTTTGTCCCATCGGTCCTGTTACATCAACATGTTCATATGTGCCATTCATGCCCTCTACCAAAGCGGTTACAGTTCCCTCGCCGCCATCTGCAAGCGGTCTGACCACCACGTCCGCTTTCGGTATTGCCGCCAATATGCCTTCTTTGCATGCCATCCCTGCCTGCATGCTTGTCATGCTTCCTTTGAATGAATCAATTGCTACTACAACCTTCATTTTACTATTCCTCTATTTTTGTTTATATGTGGTTCAGTAAGGTATACATCGAATTGCATGCATCGATAACACCTTTTTCCTCTAATTGTATTATTTTATCATAATTTTAAAGTCAGGTGTAGTTTTCAAAAACAATTTGAAAGTGCATTTTCATGAAATTTGTGCTAGAATAACATGTTGTTGTATTATGCTAAGGAGAATTTAGAATGGAAAACTATAAACGAGGACTGACAGCAGGCATCCCGATTGCGCTGGGATATCTGTCAGTTTCATTTACTTTTGGAATTATGGCGGTGTCATATGGACTATCCTGGTGGCAGGCTGTGCTCATTTCGATGACCACTGTCACATCTGCCGGACAGTTTGCAGGCATCGGAATTATGATGCATCCGGGACAGTATTTCCAGATGCTTATTTCGCAGATTACTATTAATATAAGATATTCCTTTATGTCGATTTCGGTTGGACAGAAGGCGGATTCCAGATTTAGCGGAATTTCCAGATGGATACTCGGCTTTATGATGACTGATGAAATTTTTGCCGTGGCAAGCCAGGAGGATTCTGTGAGCAGAAGCTTCTTTGCAGGGCTGTCAACTCTTCCATACATCGGCTGGGCTGTCGGTACGCTGATAGGTGCTATACTGGGAAGCATTCTGCCGGATAGGCTTATGAGTGCGCTGAGTCTTGCTATTTATGGCATGTTCGTGGCTATCGTGGTTCCTGAGATGAAGAAATCGCGGGCGGTCGTGTTTGTTGTGGTACTTGCACTCGTGCTTAGCTGCATGTTTTACTACGTACCGTTTTTGTCAAGGATTTCAAGCGGTATCACCATCACTGTTGTAGCCATTGTGGCTGCAGTTATCGGTTCGCTGCTGTTTCCGGTTGCAGATGATACTGATAAGGAATGATTTATTAAATATTTGATAATAAGCGTATAAGGAGATTTTACATAATGAAAAACAGTGTATTTTTTATATATTTACTCATACTTGCGGGCTCCACATATCTGATCCGCGTTATTCCTTTTATCGCAATAAAAGAAAAGATCAACAACAGCTTCGTGCGATCTTTTCTATACTATATTCCGTATGCAGTTTTAACCGCCATGACTATTCCGGCAGTGTTTTATGCTACTAACTGGTGGGTTGGTGCAGCAGCAGGACTTATCGCGGCAGTGATATTTGCATTAAAGGGCAAGGGGCTTACAACCGTGGCCGTGGCTTCCTGTGTGGCGGTATTTATTGTAGAGCTGTTCCACTAATTATTTATTTTCCCACTTGAAAAATTCCATCAATACCATATCCGGAATGATGGAATCTTTATTTTTAATTTACTTTCTCCTGTCTATGCCACTGTCACTGTAATAGCGCGCCTTGCTTGCATACATTCTCCTGTCTGCTTCCTTCTCAATATCGTGTACAAGCTCCCAGTCTTCCTCCAGACTTCTTACACATCCGTATGAGATGGTCATGGAATCGACGATTTTTCCTCTCCATTCGGCTACACTGCTGTCGAAATGCTTTGTCATAGCATCAAGCTCATCCGGCTTTTGAGTGACTATCACAACAAACTCATCTCCGCCTATTCTGTATACCTTGCCAAACTCACCAAAGCTTGCCATCATGCAGGCTGCGGCTGCGCAAATCATCTCATCTCCCACATCATGTCCATATGTATCGTTTATGTGCTTTAAACTGTTTAAATCAAGTGATATATATATCCACTCTTTTTTCAAATCAAGCTTATTGATATCTGTCTCATAGGCATGTCTGTTCAGGCACCCTGTAAGTGCATCAGTATTCGATATATACAGCAGCTTTTCTTTCTCATATTTTTCCTTCATAATCTTTGAAAACATATACATAATACAGCACGATGCGAGTATAAGATATATGCCAACTACAAGCAGTGCTACTACGCTGTTCGTCATATAAAAGGATTTGTCAATGGTGACAGCCACTATATATTTGTCACCTCTCCTGATTACACATCTGCAGCCTGAATCATTTACGCTAATCTGCCTTACTGTTGGCTTATCGCTTTCCTTAATATCTGTTGGAAGGCCTAAATCGTGGAAGTTTTTTCCTATTTTGTCACGATCTGTGGCCCCCTTAACCAGTTCTGTATCTGCATCTGCCACATATAGTTCCATGCCCTTGTACACAGGCATGTCAGAAACCACTGTAGATATTTCATTCTGCTTCAATTCATCTAAGAGCCTTTGCGGCTTCAAACCCACCTGTACCATCATTGTACCAGCCTCATTCCAGGTAATGGCATACATCATTGCCTTTCCCTCTGATGTATTCGGTGTGACATCCTGACACATCGTAAGGCTCTTATCGGTGAGCATTGGTTTAAAATATGACATCTGAGTCCCCGAATCAAAGCTGTAGCCAAAGTATTTTGGCACGCTGCCGCTGGTTATACAACCTGTTTCATCAAACAGATGTATCTCATCTACCGACATCAGCTTTGCTATCTTTTGCAATTCCTCCACATCATTTTCTACCTGTGGCTTTGCATCTACGATATATGACACTGCCTTTGCCCTGACTATATAATCGTCCTTTAACGATTCTATAAGCTCCTCCTCACTCTGGTCATTTTTATCGAGCACAGTGAAAACACGATCCAGAAGCACCTTTGATAGCTTATATGCATTTGCATCATTTACATATTTCAAAATTCCCGCCTCGAGAATCAATGCTACTACGATTACTGAAACTGAGACCATTGCAAATCTTCGCTTATTTTTCATATCCAAATTATACCAAATATATGCTGATTACGCTATATTTTTCTATAAAATTACGGACCGCATGTCACCGCCTGCCGTGGCATGCGGTCCTTACTCTTTGCTAAAACTCAGGTACTTTATTGTGGCTTCGGTATCTGGCAGTCAACATACAGGATATGGTTTATCAGCCAGTCTGTGAGGTATTTAAGGATTCCCATAATCTGCTCATCCTGATCTATCTCCTCATCACTGTGATGCTCAATGAACTCATCCAGCTTTTGTACAAATTCCATATGCTGAACCTTCTGTGTAAACATCTTCTTGTAATGGATTGATTCCATGTACTGCTCCTCGTCAGCAAAGTGCTTTACCGTGTAGTCGCGCAGCTTCTCCAAGATGATATCCATCTTATCATATTTATCCGGTGTAAACTCATCATGCAGCAGTTCATATGCCTCATCTGCATATTTAAATAACTGCTTGTGCTCTTCATCAATCATATCTATTCCGATATAATATTCTGGTTTCATTTCATACATAATTTCATCCTTCTTTCTTATGTAGTAATATATAAACTTTATGTTTTATCATTAGCAACACTTTAACATTTCAACCAAAATGACTTATGAGGTATAACGTAAACAGGTTGCTGGGCGACTATTTCAAGCGCCAGAACCATAAAATATGGTACTGCCGGTCACATCGCAGTGTGGCCGGTGATAACCGGACAGTCATTAATTTATGGATTTTATATGCTTCCGGTTGTAGATCAGATGCAGATACATCGCATCGTTGGCACGGACGGCATCGTGGGCTGCAATTGCATCTGCAATTTCACGATGAGTTTCGATGGTTTCATCCCGCAGGGTGTATTCTTTAGAATCACTGATCAGAGGAATTGAACTGTTGATGATAGGAACCAGCTTTGGAACAACTATATTTTTGCTGCTTAAGGCAATAGCAGCATGAAATGCTATATCCTTTTCAGTGTGATTTTTATTTGCAAGAAGGAGCTTTTCGGCATTTTCACATGCAGTAAGTATGTTTTGGATATCTGTCTCATCTGCACGGATAGCGGCCATGGCAGCTATGGATGGTTCGATTAGAAATCTGATTTCCATCAGATCTTTAATCATCTTTTGTTTATCTTCAACAAAGGTCAGGCCGAATGGATCATCAATCATCCCGGGAGTGGCGGAAACATATGAACCGGAGCCTTGGCGTATGGTGATTACATTACGTGATGCGAGTGCTCGCATAGCTTCACGCAGAGAGCTTCTTCCAACATTCAGCCGTTCACACATTACGGTTTCGTTCGGAAGCTTGTCACCCGGCTGCAGATTTTCCTCCAGTATGTATTTGATAATTCTCTCTGCAATCCTTTGGGAAAGAGTTTTTTCTTTGGAATTTTGCATGTGACTTGCCTCCTGTTGCCCAATACCTTGATGTTTAGTTTTTCTGTACGTTTAAATATTCTTTCAAATATTTCATTGGCATTCTTTTTGTCTGTAACTCCCGGAAAATATTCCTTATATCCCATAGTTGTTTAAAAACACGCCTTTTTCGCATGGTCTGCCATACAGATATCCCTGCATATAATCTACATGGATTTCTTTCATTGCGCAAGCCCACTCTTCCTTCTCAATTCCCTCAATGCAGATTTTTATATTTATACTGTGAACCATCTCTATAATTTTTCTGAACAGCTCATAGTCCTTCTCACTGCTCATCGCCCTTGCCGTAAAATCCTTATCTATCTTTACATAGTCCGGGTTCATCTCACTGATATAGCGAAGATTTGAATAGCCTGTTCCAAAATCATCTATTATGAACTGGATATTATTCTCATCAAGCTTTTTCCTGAAGCTGCAAAAACATGGCGTCATATCCATGAATCCACTCTCTGTCATTTCGATACAGATGGATTCAGGTCTCAGATTGTTTGCCCGGATAGCAGTAAGGATTTTATTTGCCATACTTCCACGCATAATCTGTATATATGATACATTGATATTTACCCTGAAATCCGCAATATACTGCTGCATTTCACGGCACATTTTTGCTGCTTCGTTCAATACAAACTCTCCAACCGGAATGATAAGCCTGCTCTCCTCCAGTAAAGGAATAAACTCAACCGGGGAGATCATTTCATCGCCCTCATCCGAATGCATGAAAAACCGTAAAAGTGCCTCTGCACCGATTATTCGATCAGCACTATCTAAGATAGGCTGGTAATATACCTCAAAGCCTTCAAAATCATTTACAGTTGCGCTACGAAGCGCACTCAGGATGGTATTTTTGCGCAATGACACTTTATAATCCTCTGCCTCAAAGAAATAAATGCTTCCTCCGCCTCTTTTTTTTGCGCATTTTAAAGAAAAATCCGACTTTTTCCTGCACTCTATTGCGCCCTCTGCCAGTGTTGATATATCTGTCACTCCGGCAGAAATCGAAAAGATTGATTTATAGTTTTCATCAACTATAAACTCATCAATTTTTTCACCTATCCTTTTGAACAACTGCACCACATCATCCTGCGATTTGCTAAGCATATCCACAAGCATATACTTATCTGTAACAAGATGATATATTCTCTGACCGCTTGAGAGACATTCTGCTATGCATTCGGCCACTCTTTTAAGTATGTAGTTGCCATATATCTGACCCTGAACATTATTGATTATCCCAAAATCGTCAATTCCAATCTGTATGAAATAACCTGACAGCTTCTCTTTAGCCTGTGAATAGAGATATGATGCCATCTCCTTTTCACCTAACAGCCCACTGATATTGTCAGCTCGCTGCCTTGTTCCTGTCTCGTTCATGCAGCCTATAATATATCGTGGTTTCCCCGCCTCGTCATTGATGACCTCCCCACGGCAGTTAATCCATACCGGGAGATTTTTGCTGTTCATCAAACGACATAGCACGTTGTACCTTTTTTCTTTTCCATCATATATTTTACGCTTGTGATTTTCGAGCAGCTTACGGTCTTTCTCATAAACCAATGTACGAAGATGCTTTGTTGCATCATTCATAAATTTATCATGAAGCATAAAACGCTCTACCGCTGACTGTGATATCCTCAGTGTATCATTCTTTAAATCTATAATATACAGATAATCATCCATACAAGGTGCAATTAAGTCTATCAGACTTCCTGCCTCCTGCTCGTCAAGTATTTTATATGCATCAAAAGCCCTCATTAAATTTCACCTTCTATTATATTACTCTTCAATGTCTGAGATTTTAAATTTTGCTATCATTTCACTCAGATTTTCTGATTCACTGCTCATCTGCTGGCTCGCAGCCGCACACTCTTGTGATGTTGCTGAATTGGTCTGTACAACATCATTGATCTGCTCAATTCCTTCGTTAATCTGCTTGATCTCACTGGTCTGGGTCTCCAGTGTATCAGCTATATTAGTCACCTCTTTTGTAATCACCTTAGAGTTCTCTGCTACTTCTTCAAGCTGTGAAGCTGTCTGCTCTGCAATATTCATGCCTTTTTCAACAGCCTGCACAGATGTCTCTATAAGCGCAGCTGATTCCTTTGCAGCCTGTGCACTTTGATCGGCAAGCATATTTACCTGATTTGCCACAACCGCAAAGCCTTTTCCTGCCTCCCCTGCTCTTGCTGCCTCAATAGAAGCGTTTAATGCAAGCAGGTTGGTCTGTGATGCAATCTCATTAATGGTTGATATAATCTGATCTATCTGTTTAGAGGCTTCGTTTATTTCATGCATAGATGTAACCATCTCCTGCATCTTTCCATTGCTTTCCCAAATTGCACCTCCAAGCTCATCCACTCTTCCACTGATTTCCTTTGCACTCTTTGAATTCTGCTCCACCTGCTCTGAAACTCCCTCAACCGTCGCTGTCAGTTCCTCTACAACCGCAGCCTGATTGGTTGCACCGTCTGCAAGGTCATTTGAGCTTGCAGCTACCTGCTCTGCCGCACTTGAAACCTCGCTTGATACATTCTGGATTCCCTTTATGGTGACTGCCATACTTTTTTCAAATTCCATAAATGAATGTAAAATACCTACAAAATCGCCTCTCCACTCTACTTCCGGCTGTGCATCAAAATGTCCGTCCGCAAAGAGCTTCATCGACCTGTCTATATCATCCACATATGAGCCGAGAATACGGATAGACTTTCTCATGCTGTGTGCCAATCTACCGATTTCATCCTCTGAACGGTAATCAAGTGTGCTGTGAAGATTTCCTTCTGTCAGCTCCTTTGCCACTTCCTCGATTGCATGTAATGGCTCAAGGATTGTATCAAGCACGATCTTTCCTGTTCTCTTTGTCAACTGCCATGCACATATCAGACAGATAATGATGACTATGAGTCCGACTGCAGCACATACATATGTCCTTACAACTGCCTGATGGCTTCTTTCGTCAGTCAGCTTGTTGATTTCCTTTGCAAGCTCAACTGTTTTATTTAACTTTGGTGTACACTCATTGATAATCTGATCAACAGCCTCATCCTTCTGTCCGGCTTTAATCTTATCCATGATTGAGTATCCGATATTCGCCCAGTCAGAAAGAGCCTTTGAATATTCATTATACTGATCCTCAGGAACGATACCTGATTTTTTTATTGTTTTTAACTGCACATCAACATCTTCAAGCTTTTCTTTTGCGCCCTGCTCATAGTCGTCATATGTTGATTTGTCAGGATTAAGTGCCATCTCTCTTACATTTCTAGCCGCTGCATTTACATTTATTCTACATGTCTTAACCGCCTGATCGGCAGCATTTACCTTGTTTACATAGTTTAACATATTGAAAAACAACACACCAATGACCGCAATCGAAAGCAGTCCCGAAATAAGCATCATGGTAATAACCATTCTATAGCCATAGTTAATCCTTTCACCCAAATGCATGTTTTCCAATTTCTTTTTCATCGCATCTTTTTTTGAAGACATAGTTTGTTATTTCCTCCTATCTTATGATACCTTTTGACCCTTTAATCATATTATTATTTATACTCAAGTCTGAATTCGTCAGATGAATTTAGTATAGTACTATTTTTCTAAGGGCACAATACTGTATTCTCAATAATCTTTATGTGAATCTTTCTATTAAATATGTGGTTTTGCACAAAATGGTATGATTTTTTCGCAATTCCCTCAAAATACATATGATGATTTTTATCTTGTTTTATGTAATGATGCAAGTCCCGGCTGCCCGACCGGCACACACAGTTATATATTCAAGAAAAATCAGCTCAGAAGTGAAAATGCAAATACCACGATGCCAAGTATTACAAGTACAATACCTGTGGCACGGTTTAAGGTTTTTGCGGATGCCTTGTTTGCAAAGACCGCTGCAATTCTCGCCCAAAGGAGTGTAAATGCAATACATAAAAGCAGCACAAACCAGTCCGGTTTTCCACCGATGGCAAAGTGCGAGGCAGCTCCTGTAAAGGCTGTAAATGCCATGATAAATACGCTCGTTCCGACTGCAGTCTTAAGCTCATAGCCAAGCACCGATGTGAGGATGAGGAGCATCATCATACCGCCTCCCGCACCTATGAAGCCACAGATAAATCCGATAAGCACGCCGCAGATGATTGACTGGACAGCTCTCTTTTTAGCTGAAACTCCCTGCATGGCCTCCTTTGTTGTCATGACAGGACGGACTATAAACTTGATTCCGAGTAAAAATGTCATAAATACCGAAAAGTTGCCCATTGTTGCTGACGGCACGAGGCTTGATACATAGCTCCCGACAACCGTGAAGCATAAAACCGTGACCATCATTATGAGCCCGTTTTTTACATCAAGGTTCTTGTTCTTTCCATATGTATAGGCTGACACTGCGCTGGCAAGTACATCAGACGACAGGGCTATTCCCACTGCCATATAAGGATCCATTCCCAAAAATGTAATGAGCATAGGGCTTATTACTGCTGCTGCGCTTAGTCCCGCAAAGCCAGTTCCAAGGCCTGCGCCCATACCGGCAAAAAATGTTACTATTATAGTTATTAATGTGCTCATTTGTGTGATTTCCTCCTGATTATTTCATCCATATTATTCTCAAGCTGTTCCATAACAATCGTCAGCTGCTTTTTCTGCTCCTCATCTATCCCTGCAAACAGATTTGCTGTAAACTGCTGCTGTATACGCCTTCCTCTTTCAATGACAGTCCCGGCCTTTTTTGTACAGACAAGCTCCGTCTTCCTCCTATCATTTTCCACAGGTTTTCTCTCCAGATAGCCTTCATTCACAAGCTTATCAACATTTACAGACACAAGATTTGCCTTGATTTTTCTTATTTCAACTATATCCCTTGCCGTCTTATATTCCGGATTGTTCGCCAGAAACATGAGTATATCAAAGGCTGTCTGCGGAAGCTTCAGCTCATGGCACAGTGGTCTGCACTCATCGCTGTAGGTTCGCGAAATTTTCTCTGCAAACTCAAAGTTAAATTTCATATGTGATATTCCTTCTTTTCTTTTCCTATTTTGCTGCTTCGTTATACATTTTTGAATTATTCATTTTTGAACTAATTATATATCTCTCTGTCATTTTGTCAAGCGGTTATCGTAATTTATACCCTGCAATGCTATACTTTTTGAGGCATTTTTTCATTAACTATTATGATATGATTTAACAGTTATATAATACCTTGAAAGTATCCTGCAGTCATGGTATTATATGTAATTGGCGCTTTGTTGCACATTTTAAACACCGGCTAATCTACCGGTGATTTTAATTTTAATAACTAAAGCTTCGTACATATATAATGTAGGAGTTTTAAATTAACAATCATTTACAATAGGAGGAATTATGAGTCAGGAAACAAATTCAGCCCCTGTAACAGAGAACAAGATGGGAACCATGCCTATAGGCAGACTTGTATTTAACATGTCTTTGCCTATGATGATTTCCATGCTCGTACAGGCTCTATACAACATCGTGGACAGTATTTTCGTTGCAAAGCTGTCCGAAAACGCACTCACAGCAGTTTCACTTGCCTTCCCTTTGCAGACACTCATCATCGCTGTCGCAACCGGTACAGGTGTAGGTGTAAACGCGCTGCTGTCAAAGTCACTCGGTGCCCATAAATACGACGAGGCCAACAAAATTGGCATCAACGGTGCCGTACTATATGCATTCAGCTACGTAATATTTCTGATTCTCGGACTTACAATCGTAAAGCCTTTTTACATGAGTCAGATTGGAAATGCTGATGTCGAAATCATGGATATGGGTGTGAGCTACCTGAGTACTGTTATGATTTTTTCATTTGGTATTTTTGCGGAAATCTTTTTTGAGAGGGTGCTTACATCGACAGGAAGAACTATTTTCAGCATGACCTCACAGCTTTGCGGTGCCATCACAAATATCATTCTGGATCCTATCATGATCTTTGGACTGCTTGGCTTCCCTAAGCTCGGTGCTACCGGTGCTGCTGTGGCAACTGTTGTGGGACAGTGCGTGGCCGCCGTTGTTGCTTTTGCCTGCAACCACAAATTCAATCATGAAATCAGCCTGAGCTTCAAGGGCTACAGCCCGGATTTCAAAATCATGGGAACCATTTATGCTATCGGTATTCCGTCGATCATTATGCAGTCTATAGGCTCAGTAATGACATATTCCATGAACAGAATACTTATCGGCTTTTCATCAACTGCCGCTGCTGTTTTCGGTGTTTATTTCAAACTGCAGAGCTTCTTCTTTATGCCTGTATTCGGACTGAACAACGGAATCACACCTATCATCGCCTTCAACTACGGTGCACAGAACAGAAAGCGTATGGTTAAGACAATAAAGGTCAGCCTGATAACAGCATTCTGTCTGCTCTTCGTTGGCTTTGCCTGCTTTGAGTTCATACCACATGTGCTTCTTGGAATGTTCAGCGCCTCTGACGATATGCTCAAAATCGGTGTTCCGGCGCTCAGAATAATCGGTGTGCATTTCCTCATCGCATGGTTTTGTATTATCGTCGGCACCGTATTCCAGGCTTTGGGAAAGGCAGTCTTTTCCATGATCGTATCAATCATGCGTCAGCTTGTTGTTTTAATTCCGGCAGCATACATCCTTTCAAGGCTCGGTGGACTTCACGCAGTATGGTGGGCTTTCCCTATAGCAGAGGTGATATCCTTTACTGTTTCGACATTATTCTTAATCAGGATCAACAGAACTATCATCTCAAAGATTCCTGATGGAAGCGATGTGCTGTAAAAAATTTTACTTGAGCTTTAAAATAATCAACAATAAAATCCGCTGCATTATATCATGTGCGTAATCATATGATATAGTGTAGCGGATTTATTATATTTATGTCATATTTTCACATATTTCTGATTTCTGCACCAGCTTGGTGCAGCTTATGAACCGACTTTATCTTGCGTATTTTCTTACGTATTTTCTTCCTCTATTATACGTATTTTATGTTGCTGGTCACACTGTTCGGTGTGAACAGTAACGATTTTATATAAAAAGTGTAATCTGCAGATTCAAACCTCTTTTAAAAAATGCGATTTTGTGGTAAAATAGCAAAAAAGAAAATGCGATTTTGTGGTAAATCGTTGAAATAAAAAATGCGATTTTGTAGTAAAACATCAAAATAAAAAATGCGATTTTGTAATTTTATTAGGAGAATGTCATGTTTAAGCGAAAAATATATGATAAATTATTGCAATGGAAAAAGGATTCCGATGGTAAAACAGCACTCTTAATCGAAGGAGCCCGTCGTATAGGCAAGTCAACCATCGTAGAGTCATTTGGACGAAATGAATACAAAAGTTATATAATCATTGATTTCTCAATCGTCTCAAAAAATATACGTGAACTGTTTGAGGATATTTCAGATCTGAATTATCTGTTTTTGCAGTTGCAGCTCCAATACAAAGTCGATCTCTATGAGAGAGAGTCTTTGATTATTTTTGACGAAGTACAATTATGCCCCCGCGCAAGACAGGCTATCAAATCACTTGTAAAAGATCACCGATATGATTATATAGAAACCGGTTCTCTGATTTCTATCAAAAAAAACGTACAGGATATACTTATTCCAAGCGAAGAAAGAAAGCTAAACATGTATCCTATGGATTATGAAGAATTTTTATGGGCTTTGAATGATGAAACAACTATCCCCCTAATCCATAAGCTATTCGATTCTCAAAAACCCTTCGGAGAAGAGATTAATCGTAAATTGATGCGTGATTTCCGTCTTTATATGCTTGTCGGGGGAATGCCGCAGGCAGTTGATGAATATATCAAAACCAATAACTTCCGTAAGGTTGATGACGTGAAGCGTGATATTCTGAATCTTTATGAAGATGATTTCAAAAAAATAGATGCTACTGGAAAAATATCTATGCTTTTTGATGCAATTCCTGCGCAGCTAAACAAAAATGCTTCACGATATCAGGTATCAAGCGTACTGACAAACAATCGCGCCGATAATACACTGGAACTGATTGCAGAGTTAAAAGACTCAAAAACTGTTTTGGTATCATACCATGCAAATGACCCAAGTGCCGGTATGTCAACCAACAAAGACTTAACCCGGTTTAAACTATTTTTATGCGATACCGGGCTGTTTACTACATTGATGTTTAAAGACAAAGATTTCACAGAAAACATAATTTATGAAAAATTGTTAAATGACAAGCTAGGAACTAATCTAGGCTATCTTTACGAAAATGTAGTTGCACAGCTTTTAACGTGTAATGGCAACGAATTATTTTACTATACTTTTTTTAATGAAAGTTCACGCCATAATTACGAAATAGATTTTCTTATTGCCAAAAAAAATAAGGTTTGCCCTATTGAAGTAAAATCCAGTGGCTATAAAACCCATAAGTCACTGGATGAATTTTCAATAAAATTTTCAAACCGTATTCTTCAAAAATATCTCGTATATACAAAGGATTTCTCAAAAGACAAAGACATACTCTGTCTGCCTGCTTACATGATTTCGTTTTTGTAAGAAGAATACTTTTTAAATATGATTTTAATACACACACTTATATGGAGGACTAAGACATGAAATTTATATCGTGGAATGTAAACGGACTGCGCGCATGCGTCCAGAAAGGTTTCCTTGATTTTTTTAACAGTATAGATGCGGATTACTTTTGTATACAGGAGTCCAAGCTACAGGCGGGACAGATTGACCTTGACCTGCCGGGCTATCACCAGTACTGGAATTATGCCGAGAAAAAAGGCTATTCCGGCACAGCCATTTTCGCAAAAAATGAGCCATTATCTGTGTCTTACGGCATAGGCATTGAGGAGCATGATAAGGAAGGACGTGTCATCACACTCGAATATGACAATTTCTATCTCGTAACCTGCTATACACCAAACTCACAGAATGAGCTGAAAAGGCTGCCGTACCGTATGCAGTGGGAGGATGATTTCAGAGAATATCTTAAGACTCTCGATGCCAAAAAGCCTGTCGTACTGTGTGGTGATCTGAACGTCGCACACAATGAAATCGACCTGAAAAATCCAAAAACAAACCGCAAGAATGCAGGTTTTTCAGATGAGGAACGTGCTAAAATGACGGAGCTTTTAGGTTCCGGCTTTACCGATACCTTCAGATATTTTTATCCGGATGCCGAGGGTATATATTCCTGGTGGTCATACCGTTTTAAGGCTCGCGAGAAGAACGCAGGCTGGCGTATCGACTACTTTATCACATCAAAGCGCATCAATGATAAGCTGCAAAAGGCAGCGATCCATACCGATGTGCTCGGTTCAGACCACTGCCCTGTAGAGGTTGATATTGAATTTTAAATTTAAGGTTATGTATTTTTACAATCCCTTATGCAACACTTTCTTATCAAGCTTATCCCCATCCAGGGTATACTCAACAGCATTATACGCACCATTTCTGTATGCAAACGTCTCATTGTCATCCTGATAATGCACGAAGCTGCCCTTGCCCGGATATGTCAGTATGCTGATCTTATCCTCTGTAATGTCCTCTGTAGAGCGGATTTCTCCGTCTGCAACAGGGATAATGGCTCCTGCTTTTATGAAGACAGGTACTTTATCAAGTGGTGCATCTGCTAAAATATATCTGCCGCCACTGTATTTTTCGCCTGTGTAGTAATCATACCAGTCGCCGTCAGGCAGATAAACCTCTCTTGCCTCCTTGCCCGGTGCGATCACAGGTGCAACCAGTACAAAGCTTCCGAGCATATATTCATCGGAAATATTTCTCACATGCTTATCTGCAGGATACTCGTATACGAGCGGGCGCACGATAGGTGCTCCTGTCTTTTCACACTCATGTGCCAGATCATAGATATATGGGATAAATCTGTATCTGAGCTTTACTGTCTTTCTGACTGCATCTATCGTAGTCTCGTCAAACTGCCAAGGCTCCTGTCTGCGTGTTCCCATCGCTGAATGATTTCTGAAAAACGGCACAAATACTGCTGCCTCATAAAATCTGACAAGAAGCTCCGGTGTAGTATCACTTCCGAAACCGCCTATATCGCTGCCGCACATGGCAAGTCCGCTGACTGACAGATTGCACACCTGCTCGAGCGAAAGTGCTATATGCGCCCAGATGCTGTGATTGTCTCCGGTCCAGCCACCGCAGTACTTCTGGCTTCCGGCATATGCAGCCCTGGTAAGTACAAACGGACGTTTTCCACCATCATTTTTCGCAAGTCCCTCATATGTGGCTTTTGCCATAAAATGTCCGTAAATATTGTGAACCTTTTCATGTGCTCCATACTCAAACTGCACATCATCCGGCAGTGGTCCGTTGAAGCTTGCAGGCTCATTCATATCATTCCATATGCCACTGATACCGTGCTCGAGAAGTATCTTTGTCTTGTCTCCCCACCAGCTTCTGACGCTTTGCTTTGTGAAGTCCGGAAATACCGATGTTCCCGGCCAGACGGCATTTTCATATACACTGCCATCTGTATCATGTGCAAATGCATCCATCTCCATACCCTCTTTGTACATGAAGTAGTCCTCATCCTTTTTCACCCCCGGGTCAATGATGGATATGAGCTTTACACCCCTGTCAGCAAGCTTCTCTGAAAGGCCCTTTACATCCGGGAATTTCTTGTCATCAAAGGTGAATACCCTGTAGCCGTTCATGTAATCGATATCCATATGTATCACATCGCATGGGATATCAAGCTCGCGGAATTTGTCAGCTATATCAAGCACCTCATCCTGTGTGTAATAGCCCCAGCGGCTCTGATGGCTGCCGTATATCCATCTCTGATAAAGCGGTGTTGTGCCTGTCAGTGATGTGTAAAGTCCTACCACCTCTGCCATATCATTTCCCGGCATAAAATAGTAGTCCAGCTCACCCTTCTCATGCTCGACGAAATAGTAATCTGTGTTTTCATAACCGAAATCAAAGGTTGTCTTGTAGGTATTATCCGCAAAAATTCCATAGCAATATTCATCGCCCAACACGATAAAAAATGGTATTGATTTGTACAGCGATTTGAAGCTGTCCACATGTGGTGCAGGATCATCCGTGTTCCAGTTTACATATGAATATCCACGCTTGTTGAGGCATCCCGGCTTATCTCCCAGACCATAAATAGCATCATCCTTTCCAAGCTTTTTGATGATGGTAACAGCGTCAGTTTTTTCTTCATCTTTTCCGACAGTATGTCCCTCAAGCTCTGCGATGGCAAGATCCTCGTACGGATTCTTCTCACTCTTTTTGCGTGCTGTTTCATAATCTGAAAGTACAAGCTTCCCTTTGTAATAAATATCAAGCTTCTCGTTATCCTTCACATTTACAGTAATATCCCTTGCACTTATGACTGCTTTAACTGCTGCATCGCTTACACCGGCTTCTGCTGCGGTCCCCTTGGCATCAGACGTATCCTTGCAGGTTATGTCCGGTGTGGCAGCCTTCGGAATAAAGCCCTCTTCTATTGCAACACTTTCGATGCCGGGTTTTTGTGCAACATGCACTATGTTGTTTTCAAATATGGTAACAAACAGACTGCCTTTCTCGTAGATCAGCTCTGCTGTGTTGTCCTGTATTTTACAGTTCTTATATAAATTTCCCATTGCATAATCCTCCCTTGAATTATATAGTTTCTCCTGATGTTTCTTATAAAAATACTTCTGTTTACTATAATAGTATCATCCATTTTTAATTTTTACAACAAAGAAAGTCACCGGTCACACCTAGTATGACCGGTGACTGCCTCAGGCTGTAAGTATCTCTGTCAATACACCATACAGCTCTGTATCAAGCTCCTTTGCCTTGAGCTCTGATAAAATCACTGTTGTTTTCTTTCCCGATGTAATAAGACCGTAGATTTCATCCTTTAGCACAAAGCCTATCTCTGCCTGATTCAGGAAATCAAAGCATCTTTTTTCGATTTGATTATCAAGCGCTACTGTGTCTTTCGATATTGTAACGCTTATTTTGCTCGCTGTCGATGCATTTACAGTAACGATGAGCTTTCTGTTTTCTTTATCATATTTATTCTTTGCCAATACCTCTTTACCATCCACGGATACCTTTACCTTATCGGCTGCTGCTTCGGTTCTTCTTTCAAAGACAAGCTTATAGGTTCTGTTGTCAGGTATTAATGATGTATCTCCATCTGCCGGAGAAATGACAAACATATCTTTATCCGCAGAATATTTCATAGCTGTGGTCACACATCTGCCATCCACATATCCGCAGGATTCATTGTCATCCTCGTATAGCTCAAACTCACCATCAGCCTCCGGGAATACCCTGACACATAATACATCAGGATTTTTGATAACAGATCTTGCATCAAGCTCATCAGCATCTGCACACACAAGTATGCCTCCCGCCTTCGCAAACACCGGTATGCTGCTCAAATCCCTGTAAACCTCCAGCATTCTTCCACCATCATAGCGCATGCCTGTATAGATATCATACCAGATGCCCTCCGGGAACCATACTTTGGTTTTTGCCACATTAAGTCCCTTAATACGTGGAGTTGTAACAGGTGCTACCATAAGCTGGCTGCCAAAGAAATACTGATTCTTTACCTCATAAGCCTCTGCATTTTCAGGATACTCATAATACATAGGCTCAATCAGCGGCATATTCTCGGCATAGCTACGATAGTTCATAGTATACAGATACGGAATCATACAATGCCTCTGTCTGAGCGCTGCCTCCATCGCTTCCTCAGTCTCTTTTTTAAATCGCCACGGCTCCTTGCCGTTAAATTCGCTGCATGAGCTGTGCAGACGCATTATCGGAGAGAATATACCATATTGTGTCCATCTGGCTGTCAGCTCATCATCCTTGTAGCCAAGCATATGTCCGCCAATATCATGGCTCCACCATCCATATCCGATGTTTGTCGCTGTCGTTGTAAAATACGGTTGAAAATCAAGCGACTCCCATGTAATATGTGTATCTCCCGAAAATCCAATCGGATATCTATGGCTTCCCGGACCTGCATAGCGCGAAAATGTCATTGGACGCTTGCCGTCTCTTTTATTATCGAGATAATGAAAATGATTAAAAATCCATAGCGGATCCAATCCTTCAACCTTGCAGTTGCTGCCCTGCTGCCAGTCAATCCACCAGAAATCCACACCTTCAGCCTCTCTCGGATGATGAAGATACTTAAAATATGCATCCATAAACTTTGGGCTTGCCGGATCACATACAACCGGGTCCTCATTTTCATAGTCCACGCCCATTTCCTTTGCCATATCAACATACATTTCTTCACAGCCCTGCACACCATCCGCAGGATGTACGTTTAAGGTAGTATGCATTCCTCTGTCATGGAGCTTTCCAAGAAAGCGCTTCGGATCCGGGAAAAGCTTTTTGTTCCAGGTATATCCTGTCCATCCGCTTCCGTATTTAGGGTCCACATCAACCTGATGCCAGTCCATATCTATTACAGCTACTGTGAATGGGATATTCTTTTCATCGAATTTGTCCATCAGCTCCATATAGCTTTCTTCTGAGTATTTATAATATCTGCTCCACCAGTTTCCCAGTGCATATCGCGGAAGCATCGGAGTCTTGCCGCAAAGCCTGTAAAAATCATTAAGCGCCTGTTTATAATCATGTCCATATCCAAAGAAATACAAGTCAGACACACCTTTTTTTCTTGGCTCAATCCATCCATCGTCAAGTAAAATCTGTGATTTACTGTCATCAAGAATTGAATATCCAAAGCGTGAAACGACACCGTGTCCAAGCTCAACCTCTCCGTTTACGTCATCAAGTGTACGCGCTGTACCCTGCAAATCATGCACCTTCTCGCCATAATGCCAGATGCTGTGATATGCGCTCAGGTTTCCCTTAATCTGTATACTCAGTCCGTGTGATGAGAACTCCTTCTCATTATATATCAGGTGCAGCATTGATGTATGAACCTCAATTCCATCAGCGTTACGCACCACATGATAGCCGGTCTTTGGAAAATCCCTGAACAATACTGTCTGTGTTGCCCTATCCTCGAATACGCCATCTTCACTGTATTCCAGACGGACAAGGGCTTCTGTCAGAACTGTAATCCTGTATTTTTCACCTATTATCATATTGTCCGATAATGCCACCGGACTTGTCTTTACTCTGTATATTTCCTGCATGAAATACTCCCTCTCATATAAATTACGCTATCCCTTGACAGCCGATGCCGCAATTCCTGCGATAAACTGCTTCTGGAAGAACAGATATATCAGTAAAACCGGTATGATAGATATTGCCGTTGCCGCAAAAAGTGCGCCATAATCTGTTGAATACTGTCCGTTAAACATCTTAAGTCCTACTGCCAATAGCTGCTTTTCCTTGGTATTGATTACAAGATAAGGCCACAGATAGTCTTCCCATGTCCACAGGAACTGAAAAATAGCTATACTTGAAATTCCGTTTTTTGCCATCGGAAATATAATCCTGTGAAAGATATAAAACTCATTAGCGCCATCCATTCTGGCAGCTTCAATAATCTCATCAGGGATGGTCTCAATGTGCTGCTTCATCATAAATATTCCAAATCCGCTGAACATAGCCGGAATAATAAGTGCCTTATAGCTGTCCATCCATCCGAATTTCTGAATCATAGTGTATTTTGGAATAATTGTTACACACCATGGAATCATCATAGTAGCCAATACAAAGCCAAATAGGATATTTCTGCCCTTAAACTTATATTTGCTTAATACAAAACCACAGATTGTACTGGTGTATACCACAAGCAGGGTTACAACAATCGTGATAAACAAACTGTTTCCAAAAAACCTCATGAAATTGAAATGCGAATTCATGCTGATGTAATTGTCTATTGTAAACTCTTGTGGAAGCAGATGTTGCTGCAACGCCATTATTTCCTTATTCTGCTTAAATGATGAGCATAGCATCCATATAAACGGATAAACTGTAACAATGCCCAATAATAGAAGGAATACATTTAAAACTATACTGCTTACTTTTTTTCTCATGATATTCTCCTCCTACTCTTCCTTGCCCGATACTTTGAAAGAAAGCACGGTAAGCACTGCGGTAATCACAAAAAGCACAAATGAAAGTGCTGATGCATATCCAAAGTTGTATTTGACAAAGGCCTCATCGTAAATAATGTAAGAAGCCAGATATGTTGATGTTCCCGGTCCACCCTCTGTCATGATGAGTATCTGAACATATGCCTGGATATACGAAATAATTGATGTAATGACTACAAAAAGTGTCATAGGCTTAAGCAACGGCAATGTAATGTATCTGAATTTCTGCCAGCCACTCGCTCCGTCAACCTGTGCTGCCTCCATGACATCTGCCGGAAGTGAGTACAGGCCTGCCATATACATGACAACCGCATATCCAAAATCCTTCCAGATGGTCATTATAATTACTGCAATCAGAGCAGTTTTGGGATTCATCAGCCAGTTGATATCGAGCCCGAATATTTTGTTGATGATTCCAATCTGTGGATTGTACATGAACTTCCATACAAATGCCACTGCAACCATAGGCGTTACTACAGGCATATAGTAAACTGCCCTGAAAAAGCTCTTATGCTTTATAAGCGTTGAATAAATAGCATACGCGATTCCCAGTCCCAGACCGACTCTGAAAACAATTACAACTACCGAAAAAATTACGGTATTGAACATTGATTTGCCGAACAATTTGCTCGTGAACACCTGCTTATAATTTTCCAGACCCAAAAACTTGTATGTTCCGCTTAACGGATTCCACTCATGAAAGCTTCCTGCAAATGCTATACCAATTGGTATTATCAAAAACACTATAAAGAAAACTACCATAGCTAAAACAACTATGTTTCTTAAAATTATTTCACTCTTACTTTGTAATGGACGTGATTTTTTAAACATTAATAATCCTCCGTAGTGAATCTTTACCTGTTATTTTGCAAACTTATATAGATTCTCGACTGATTGGAATGAACTGTTCTTCATATCCTTTATAATATCAGCCTGTGCCTTGTCTAAAGCTGTATCAATATCCACTCCATTGTAGAATATGTCCTCTCCGGCCTTTTTCATATCCTCCTCAACACATGAAGGCATCGGACCCGGCCAGATGTAGTGGTCAATGTGCTCTGCAAGTACCTTAAGCGATGGGTTTTTAAGTATTTCCTCATTGTCTGCAAGGGATTTCTTTGCAGGGAAGGTACTCATAGCAAGATTGAAATCTACCTGAGACTCATCATCGCAGAGGAAAAACTTTACAAAATCCTGTGCAACTGCCTGCTGATCCTTTGGTGCTTTTTTGTTTACACCGAATGTTGACTCACCGTTATATCTATTGTATGCATATGGATTTCCGTCAAATGTAGGAATTTCAAATACGCCAAAATCTATATCGCTCCATGTGGTCTTAAGTGTATTGTAATAATGTCCCCACTGAATAACCATTGCCGACTGTCCCTGTCCAAAGCTGTCTGCGCATTTATCGCCAAAATCCTTTGAACCAATCTGATCCTTGTCGTACATATCAACAAGCATCTGCATTACCTTCTTCATGGCATCCGAATTGACATTAGGTGTCTTTCCATCCTCCTTAAAGAGGTTCTCACCAAGCTGATAATTAAGACCAAGCAGATAATTCTGGTGGAAATCATTATTGAAATTGAGTCCGGCCTGGACTATATTGTCTCCATCCTTGATTGTGAGCTTCTTTGCCACCTCAATCATTTCATCCCAGGTCTTTGGAATATCATCATCTGTTAGTCCGGCTTCCTTCCACATCTCCTTGTTGTAATAAACAGAGCCTGTCATCATTCCGTAATCAATGTAATAAACCTTACCATCAATCACATGGGCGCTTACTCCATTAAAGTCCTGCTCCAAATCCTCAACAGGAATATCAAGCGGAGCCATATAGTTGATAAGATTCTCATGATAGCTGTTATGTACATCGAAGAGTGCCGGTCCGTCCTCACCATCGAGTGCCAGAGGAAGCTTTGTCCAGTAATCTTCCCATGGATTATCCACCAGGTTTATCGTTACATTAGGATGAATAGCTGTGTATCTGTCAATAATCTTCTGAAATAATTCATCGCTTCCCCACTCCCACATGTCAATTGAGATATCCTTTCCATCATTAATCTCAACCGAAGGGTCATACTTCACCGTATCGCCAAATGGCTTTGTTGGTACCTTTATGTCCTTTTTAGCTGATGAAGCCGATGAGCTGCCACAGCCTGTAAGCGCTGTCACTGCCATTGTAGCTGCCATAACTGTTGCAATAAGTTTCTTCTTCATAGAAATCCTCACTTTCTTAATTCAATATCCTCTTTTTCGTTCAAATTAGTTTAGCGCTAAATCTAACTATAATCTACCACTGCCTTGTACATTCGTCAACAGTTTTTTATTTTTTCATCACTTTCCATATTATTTTCATATATTTTTTGTGCATTTTTACATATAAATTAGGGTTTTATGTAAATATTTGCAAAAACAGATTGCTATTTGCAAAATAAAAATGTATACTTAATGCAATTTATAAACCTATATTTCAAATCATATTCGGTTTATGTATAAACTTTATAGTAAAAAATTATAATACTGAATAAAAAGGAGTTTAATATGACACTTAAGGATATTGCCGAAATGGCAGGTGTGAGCACAATGACCGTCTCAAACGTAATCAACGGAAAGACAAGCCGTGTTTCACAGAAAACAAGGGATAAAATCAATTCAATTATAGAGGAATATAATTATGTTCCGAATATGAACGCAAGAAGTCTTTCAAACAATTCCTCACACATTATCGGAGTTGTTACATTCTTAGAGGAGAAAGAATATGCTTCAGGATACAATTATTTTGAGAACCCATATGTCAGTACAATGATTGGTACAATAGAAACAGAGCTTCACAAAAACGGATACTTCACCATGCTTCAATCAGTATCCAGAAGCTCAGACATATTATCTTTGGTTAAGAACTGGAATGTCGATGGGATGATTCTGGTTTTCCCCACCTCTGCCCAAAATCTTGAAAAGCTGATGGATGCAGCCAACTGCCCTATTGCTACCTTTGACAGCAATTACTCTCACCCTAATCTCATAAATGTAATATCTGATGATGAAAAGGGCTTATATTTGTCGACCAAATATATGATAAATCACGGGCACACCGAGATTGCATTTGTAGCTGATTATGAGGGAAATATCGTCCTCACCAAACGTTTTAACGGATACAAAAAAGCTTTGGAGGACAGTCATATTCCTTTCCGTCCTGAATATATTTTCAGCTATCCACCTTCATATGAGGGCGGTATCGAAGCCGGCCGTGCCATTGCAGGCAGCAAGTCACCAATCACAGCAGTGGTAACAACTGCCGATATATGTGCTATCGGCATCATGGAGGGTGCACGTCTCGGCGGTTACCGTGTCCCGATTGATTTATCTGTCATAGGCTATGATAATTTGAATCTATGCCAGTACACCGTGCCGAAGCTTACATCGGTATCACAAAATGTACCAAAAAAAGCCCGGCTTGCAACCGAGCTTCTCCTAAAGAAAATACATGACAATGAATCAGACAGTAATTTAGGTGAGATTATGGATGTTGAGATTGTTGACAGGCAATCCGTCATCTCGCTTTATTAAGCCGATAACCGACCTACTCCCTGTGCACACGCTTGTTTTCATACATTTTCCATTATCTTGTCAAATCCTTTACCCACTTGTATTTTTTAAAATGTATGAGTGTCCACGGTATCTTTCCAACCTCATCCACACAGGTGCACGCATATACCACAACCACCGGCCAGTTCAAAAAATATGTGCCTGCAACTGCAAGCGGTATTGCTATGCCCCACATCGTAACAGCAAGAGAGTACATATCAAACATCGTATCTCCTCCCGAACCAAAGACACCGTTTATGATGATTTCATTTACCGATCGTCCAATCATGTAGAAGGCAAGTACACCGAATAACTGCTTCAGATACTCTGCAGCCTGCGGTGTGAGCTTTACAAAATGTAAAATCACCGGTGCTGAAACCGCCATAAGCACTGTCATAACAGCTCCACACAAAAATGACAGCTTTGCCATTCTGATGCCATATGCTTTTCCACGCTTTAAATTCCCTGCACCAAGCTCATTTCCTATCATAATGCCTGCTGCACTTGATATACCTGCACTGAGACAGCAAATGATATCACGCACAACCGCTGCGACGGAGTTGGCCGCTGCTGCGTCTGTTCCCATGTGTCCCATAAATGTAGAGTACGATGTAAAGCCTATTCCCCATACAAGGCTTGCTCCGAGAATCGGTCCGGAGCACTTCATAAAATCTGCTGACAGTTCCTTGTTCCTTGCAAAAAGCTCTCTAATTTTAAGCCTGATATATCCCGGTCTGTACGAAAATGTGATTGAAAGCATAAGCTCCACTACTCTTGATATGAGTGTGGCAAGTGCTGCTCCCCTCACATTCATGCTCTCTATGCCAAATGCACCATAGATAAATATGGCATTCAGCATTATGTTTATAAGCACTGTAATTGAGCTGACTGCCGCCGCAGTACCCGCGTGCTCTGATATCTTCATCATGACTATATAACACTGCGAAAAACCTGTTAATAAATATGAAAAAGAAGCTATTTTCAGATAGCTTACACCATAATCTATAAGCACCGGCTCGTTTGTGAAAATAAGCATCAGATATCGTGGAAAAAATGCACATGCCACAAAAAACAGCACCGATACTATGCCACATATCCTGATTGCAAGAGCGAATATGTCATCGAGCGCCTTTATGTCCTGCTTGCCCCAATACTGTGCTCCGAGTATTGCAAGCCCTGCTGTAGCTGCTGATAGAAACATGTTCTGGATGAACTGTATCTGTGTGGCAAGCGAAACCGCTGACATATAGTTCTGGTCCAGTCCTCCGAGCATGAAAGCATCAGCCACCGCCACCAACGCCAGCATCAGATTCTGCACCATTATCGGGACCATGAGTGTCCACAGCTTTTTGTAGAAATGTGTATCAAATTCTATTGTTTTCATGTATCTTTTATACCCCTTGATTACTGATTATTATCCCAAATACAAACAATTATATATGGTTGCATTGGCATATGTCAAATATATACATAATATCTGCAGATATTTCATCCAAAAAAGTGTGCCGCTATCCCCATCATCGGTATAGTGTGCAAGGTTCGTAAACCCCTGTTCTTTTCTATAAATGACCATAAAAATGACAGGGAATGTAACCCTGTCATAAAGTCAGAAATTGTTCCTTCACTTATAGGAGAAATTCGATGGGATAAACGGAACTGTTTTTTTCTAAACAATAGTATGTAAATGTTTACGACAAACTTGAAGTTGTCTATTTAATACAAAATATTAGTAATTTCATTATATTCCTCATCGGTTAATACTTTGACCCATAAGCAGGGCTGAACATCTACAAATCCTGCTTTAAGCATTGTTTCTTGATCTGGACTATCAATATAATATAATGCAGGTTTATCTTCTCCCATAACACGATATGTGGCAAGATTACATAAAACTCCTTTGTAATGTACTTTCATAGAAAATTACCTCTTACCTCAGCCTTGTTCCTCTACGCAAAATTTCGATTTTAATGTCTCTATTATACCATAATGATACTATTATGAAAAACAAAAAAATTCAAAGCTTCCGCTCTTGAAATGTCAAGCATTAATTGCAAATTTTTTTAAAAAATTTTTAGTGCGTATTTTACCACAAATATGCACTTTCACATACATTATATTTGTTTTTGTCCCACGACTCCTAATCCGCCTGTAACAGCCGGATTTTTTTTATGATATTTAATTTCCCATGGTTAAATGATAAGTCTCATTTCTTCCTCATACAGCTCTTGTGATGACCTTCCGCCAAACATTGGTCTCGGATAATTATTAAGCCAGTCCTCTACCTTCTGTATGTCTTTTTTTGTCTTTCTGTCAAAGTTCGTTCCCTTTGGTATGTGCCTCCTTATCATCCTGTTCTGATTCTCGTTTGAGCCTCGCTCAGCACTGCAGTAAGGATGGCAGTAATAAACTTCTGTACGTTTCTTTCCTTTTTTATCTTTTTTCTCAATTCCCTCGCAGTCGGCAAATTCAGTTCCATTGTCTACTGTTATCGTTTTAAATATATCAGAGAAAAGCCTGCCCCACTTGCGTTCAAGGCTGTTTATACACTTAACAACTGATGCAGCTGTGTGATCCTTTACCTTGAAAATCTTTTCGTACCTCGTTTTACGCTCAGTCAAAACAACAAGTGCATTCTTAGACTTCCCCTGCTGTCCCATAACAGAGTCCATCTCCCAGTGTCCGAATTCCTCACGCGTATCAATATCAGCCGGTCTCTGTTCAATGCTTGTTCCTGCAGCGGCTCTCTTTGCTTTTCTGTATATCTTATGGTAGCTTTTTCTTTTCCTCTTTATAGCCAGATTGTCTGCTGTCACCCTCATGAATATGCCGTCATATATGTACTTGTACAAAGTCTGCTTGGTTATAGTCACACTGAAATTAAGGTTTTTCCTTTTTATATCCAAAAGCGCAGCTTCCGGACTGTATCCATCATCTGCTATCTTCTCTTCAATATAATTGGCAAGTTCAATGTCTTTACCTATCTTAAGGACAGGTCCTTTTGCCTTAAGGTTTTCCTGGTATTTATCTTCTGCTATATCTGCACTGTACCTTTCTGTCTCTGTCCAGTCAGAATTCCTGTGCATGTATCTTCCACGCTTCAGTTCCCTGTATATCGTGCTGACATTCACCCTCAGCGTATCAGCCATATCCTTCGCCTTTTCCCCACTGAGATACATCTTTTCGATTTTACGGCGGTCGGTAATTGTCAGCTGTCTGAATATTCTTCCCATAATTTTGATGCCTCCTTTGCATTTTTGTGTTAGAAGTATACCTTAAACCTCATAGTATTCCTATATGCATACTACACAATATTATCTGTTTGGTATATTTCATAATTTACAAAAATAAAATATCATCATAATTCCACGGCATCCGGTAAATGTTACACTCTAATGGATGTATGCAGATTACACAGTCATGTTCCCATCGTGCACTGTGATCACAAACATATAAAGAGTAATTATTGTATATTTTTCACAAAAAATAAGGTGCAGGACTGTTTCACCCTGCACCTTATAAATTCTAAAGCCCCGGTTTATTTAGCACCATAATGTCATTAAGTTAAGAATTTTGACATAATTATAAAACACATCATATTTGCAATTGTTTGATAAATATGATGTGTTTTTTTCTTTTGTCTATTTTGCAGCACATTCATTAATTAGACCTAAATGCGTATTCACCTCAGTATACAACATAGGGTTATCACACAAAAAATCTTTTAATGTGTAGCCGATTTCAATTAGCTCTTTAGAATTAGAGCGTCTGAATCTTTTATAAGCACAAGATACAGCTCCTAAAATATCCTCATAATTATCTCTTAAAGAATCATTATACCCCTGAATAATAGGGTGTTGATAATCAGATATATCTACTACATAAAATGGTATATCTCTTAATCTAACATCTTTACCATATTCTCTGATATACTTAATAGCTGAATGTAGATTATCTACCCAAACTATCGAAGTGTCACAAAAATCATATTTACAAATAACAATTCTCACAGCATGATTATAGTTATCTTTCTCCATCTTTGTGATTATACCTGTATGAAATGAAATATCACTAGGATGTCCACTATGAACTCCCCATTCACAAAAATTATAACCTAATTTCAATGACTCTGTGTATAATTTATCTGCTTTAGTTTTAATATTGTCTTGACTATTTCTAATGATATGTTTACAAAACATATCTATCAACTTCATATTCAGTAAATATTCTGGAATATCATCATTGATTTTAATATTCAAATCATTCCTTGTAAATTCCTTATTTACATTAACTATTTTGCCTGTTTTGTAGAGAATATGAAATGCTTGTTCATCGCAAATAATATTCTCAAGATGAACTCCACAATGAGGACATATGTGAGGTATTTTACTCATAATTTGTTTCTCAAACAATGGATTTCTACAAGAAGAACACTCAAACCAAGATGTCCTGAATGGGTCAAATGCAGACATCGGCATAATAAATGATTTATTGTTATATTTAAAATTTTCCATATTGTTTTATCTCTCTAAATTTCAGTACTTTTTTATTTATAAAAATAGCTGCGACTATCTCATTCTTAAAGTTCAATTTATCGTTCCAATTTCCTCTTCGCTGAAAATCTCTTCTACATCAACACAATTTATTTCTATTATTTCTCCATTATTTTGCTTTATCGAGAATGTATTATTGTTTGAGTCTACTTCATACAGCGTACCTATAAAACACTTTCCATTTCTCAAAACTTTACACTTTTGTCCAATATAAATTGAATAATTAAAGTCACTGTCTGAGCAATAATTAATAAAGCTTTCTCCGTTTATGAAGAATGTATCTACACTTCTGACCATATATTCTGTTTCTCCTTAACTTGTTATTTAATCATTTAACTTTATGTATCATGCATAAGCTGTCAGAGTAATCGCAACACCTTTTAGAGAATGTTGCAGTTACTTTGATGATTACTTATAAGAGAAGGTCATAAAATTATTTTTTCTGCAGGGATTTCTTCAATACCTAATAATGTAAAGAAATCCCTGCACCTTATAAATTCTAAAGCCCCGGCTTATTCTGTTTTACATTCTGTTTATTTTCTTTCGTTTTTGCCCTTTGGAATATCTCTGCAGTTGTCTGTCCCGTCAGATCAGCCCACCGGCCCATGCACTCATTATAATGTTCAATTGCCTCTGTCACATTATCAGATTTATAAGATGCATACAGATATGGCGGCTGTGGAACTCCGTCCTTGAATACCTGCATAACTATCTGCTGACGGATAAGCAGAGGACCGGTTCTCATGTGCTCCATGCCGTTCAGCTCATTCTGGAAACGTGCAAATACCTTGTCGTTTCCATTTTCAACCGTAAAACACTGCGCCCTTATATATTTACCGACTATAATGGGATTATCAATATTCAGTTTTGTGTTTTTAATTGCAAAACGTACACCATCCCTGTTTTTCTCAGCAAAGAAATTAGGCATCAATGTAATAACGTCCGCACTGCTGTACATGGGTTCTTCATCTTCCTGTATATCAGCGGCATCTTCCGCTCCATCAAAGCCTTTGTTTTCATCCTTGCTTGTTTTGGGCTTACGTATCTGACCTACATATGTAATTGCCTTGTCAAGATATGACATTTTAATTTCATCCGGATCATTTTCAACGTAATTTTCACGAAGGCTCTTCAGGTACTGTAAATACTCTTCCCTGTCTTCAGTTCCTGAATATATCCCATCCAGGCGTTTTCTGTCAGCAGCAACTCCTGCCAATTCTAAAGTCTGCATTACATCATCTTCAGTCGGACTTAAAACCAGGCTTTCAGGATACGCTTCAATAAGTTTTTCAATGGCCGCCTTTACAGTCTCATTATCCCTCATGTCCGGATAAGCATTCAGTGATGGCACATCTATTATTTTTCCCATTACAATATCTGCCTGCTCATCTTCAATACTGTCCGTTCCCTCAACATGGTAATTAATTCCGATTGCCGGGATTCCGTGAAGTCTTGCCGGGTCAATCTGATTAAATTTCTCTATTGCTTCCTCAACAGTGGAAATATTGTCAATGTAAGTGCCCATGCTGTGGAACTCGCTGCTTTCAGCAACAGTAAATGTAATAACCGCATTGACAGTCTTTTTTTCATTCTCTTCGTCTTTCTTCTGTTCTTCCTGAATAGCCTGCGTATTCCCTGCTGTCTGCTCTATCTCCTGATTATTCTTAGTCTCCTGCACTTCCTGCATATTCACCTCTTCCTGTGCCCTAATGATTCTATCATATTCCAATAGCACCCTTTCCTCTATTTTCCGCTGTATCGCAGCTGTAACACCATACACGGTATCCCTGTACTGTCCCTGTGTCTGATACTGTGGCATCTGTACAAACCGTCCCTTTCTGCCTTCCTTTATTACTATGCCGTTAACCGTCATTCCATACATTTTGACCGATGCAATGCCTAGTTTCTGCACTACAGAGTCTGTTTTCTGGTTAAGCGGGGTAATTCTCACATCATCTATATTTACATCCGGTACACTTTCTGCAAAAAGCTTTTCTTTTGTGACATCAAGTACCACTCTGTCTATCTCATTCCTGACCTCCCTGTCATGCGGATATACCACCCCTGAATACCTGTCTCCATCTTTTCTCTGAGGATAGGATACAAACATCATTTCTTTACCAGACTTATCGTCAAACCATTTTCTGACTGAGACTGGAAATTTAAAAATCCCTTCTATTTCTACCCATCCGGTAGCAACGGTAGATGTGTTCTTAATTGAATCAAAATCCACCCTCATATTAGCCTTTATGTTCATTATCTGTCATCTCCATTCCTTTTATTGTCAATTGCATAAGCCCTTCTTAAATTGTCCATGTCATCTGTAGGTGCAAGAAAAATATTTATCATCTGCTCTTCATCCAGGCCGTCATCCATCGCATTTGAAATTATTTCTTTTTCTATTTCCTTCAGTTTGTCCCAGTATCTGCCACACAAATCTGCAAATGTATCTCCTGTCCATCCCGTCTTGTCTGTTTCTTCAGCCTTCTTAATAAGCTCTTCCGTATCAACATCATGAAGAAGTGCAAGACCTTTTATCTGCTCCACTTCCTCCTCTGACTCTTTTACGGCCTGTCTGTATAGCTCTGCTATCTCATCCACAGACCTTTTTCTGGTTGAATCAAATGACAGGTATAAAAGGTCACGCTCATCAACCTCGCATGAATATATGGTTCTGTCAGTCTTTGCCATGACCTTCAGCCGTTCAATTTCTTCCCTATCTGTAACGAAATCCAGACATTTATCTCGGGAAAGGGTTATATACCTGAAATTCTTTGCATCATATATGGTACGCACCGGATGTTCGTAGTCACCAAGCGCCATAGCAGCACTGTATCTGTCTTTCAGCCAGTCAGCTGCCGTAAAACCGTATTCCGGCTTGTCAAAAGGTATTGCCTTGGTATCATATATCGGCGGTCTCGACTCTAAAAAAATAATGCACTCTGTCGGCGGCATTCTTCTTACCTGTCCTGGTGTCATGAGCTTTAATTCCGCTTTTGAATATGACAAATCCGAACTTGAATTAACCCCGAATGACAGTCTGTCATCCCTTTTGTCTGCGGTGGCATTGCCAAGCGTTTCTGATATATACTCATGTGTACTTTTTGCCTGTGGTCCGGAACCCAGAAATACAACTGCCGCCATGTTGTCCATCATGATTTCCCACTTCTCGTTCGGATAAATTGCCTTGGCCTGTGCTATGGACTGCAGTATCGGCACCATGCTGATATTTCGGCTTCGTATTACTCCAAGCAGCTTCTCTGTATCTGCCGGGCGCGCACCTGCATAGAACTCATCCATCCATACCTGTACTTCATACGGCAGTGGTCCTTTGATTTCATCGTCTGACAGACGAATAAGTGTATCAAACATCTGCGTATAAAACATGGATGTTATCCATGTGTATGTATTAACATTATCCGGCATAACGAGAAATACAATAGTTGGCTGCTGTCCTATTGTGCGAATATCAATGTCGTTTCCGGAAAATATTCTTTTTACCTCAGCTGTCTCGCATATATTAAGCATTGCAGATATCATAAGCGAAACGCTGCCCTCAGTCTCCGAAGCTTTTCCCTGGAACTTCTTAAATGCCCTTACCGGAGGATAGTTTGCATCATGCTCTGATTCACACTTATTCATAAGGTCAGCAAGCGCATTTGACTCTTCCCCTGTAATATCTGTTGTTTTGACATTTTCCATTGCAAGAAGGCTGATTACGTCATTGAACGTTGCTTTCCTGTTGTTATCCCTTGCATCCAGCCATGCATAATAAAACACAGCCTGCATCTTTAAATCCACCGCATCATCCCAGAACGGGTCAGCTGCGGAGTTTTCCTTTGCCGGTCTGACAGCATCATGCCAGCTTTTTATAATTCTCAGCATGTCCGCTTCTGTCTGAATCCACTCAAACGGATTGTACCTGTCCGACTGCTCCGGGTTTTTGAAGTTAAGCGAGAATATCTGATAACCATTTTTTTCAAATATTTTTCCAAGTTTTCTCTGTGTGTCTCCTTTTACATCAAGAACCACATAGCTTGACCCCATCTGCAGGAGGTTTTGGTGCATTATAGATGTTGTTTTGAATGAGCCTGATGAACCGACAATCATCATGTTGTTGTTTGAAAGCTTTCCCCTTATGCTTACCTTTACATTTTCTGACAGTATCCTGTTATATTTATCGTCAGTGTCCTTAAGCTCCCTGCTTGCCTTTACCGGGTCAAGCCAGTCTTCGTCACCATGCTCCATCTCGCTGTGGAAGTTCCTGTAATGAATCATGTAATAATTTACAAAGAAAAACCAGCCTATAAAACCAATACCTACCCATGCCGGAGTCTTTGAATTTGCAATCTTAAAAAAATGTGTGACCGCCCACAGCATCTGTGCATTATAGTCTCCTTTAAGGTTTTCAGGCGCCACATAAAGACCCGATATTATATATCCAAGCATCAGGAAAAACAAAAGCAGGAAAGCAAATGCTGCCCATGGTGTTTTCTTTTTTTCATATCTTGTTCCGTAATTTGCCATATTTCCTCCAATAAATATAAGGTGCCGGATTCCGGTACCTTATATTAAAATATTATACCTTCGGGTTTAATATCTTACTGTTATTCACATTCGGAGCTTTCGGCCTGAGATTCTTTGCATATGCCATGTTCCTTGTGACATTCTCATACTGCTTATGAATATTCTCATAGCTTGCAGTTTTTACATTTCCATTCTCTGCAACCATCGAGGGCTTGTTTTTGGGAATAAATCCCACATAAGTTCTGCCCTCATCTGCCACAAATACATTTTCAGCCGGAAGTATGAGATGCTTTTCATTTTCTCCGTATGTGCCAGGGATACGTGATACAAAATACCCTTTTTCACGCATCTTTTTTGATACAGATGTGAAAGCCATGTTATCAACCAGCGTCTCCCTGTTTATCGTGACCATTTCATAGTTGCCGTCTTTCTTAAGTCTTGCGAACTCCTCACTGTCATCCTTCTGCATTACATTTACTTTAGGTCCGGGCACTTCATGCTCCTCAAATTCATTGTTTACTTTCTGATATTCCAAAGAAGCATTGTTTATATATTCATCTTCATTTACCGCTGCCGTGTCCATATATGATTCATTATCCATTTCATATATGTTTCCGGGCTGTTTTTCCTGTTTCAGCATGTCCTCCCGGTACATTTTTATCCATATTTCAAACTTGTTTCTGTCTGCGTTCGCAACTGCTATCTGGCTGTTGTCATTTCCTACCTTAAGGTCGGGAAGAATCGAATAATTCATTTTCAGTGCATTAAAATCACGACAGGCATCCTCAAGTTCTTTTCCCTCAAACGGAAGATTAAAAATTGTATAATTTCCTTCCGTGAAATTTTTTAGATCAGTAATTTCCTTTTTTCCACCGGACATCTGTACCCTTATATGAGATGCAAACCATGACTTGAATATCTGGTCATCCTTATTCATTACTGCAATCTGTATTGTTCCGCTTTCGCCATCTACCTTGGGCAGTACACAACATTGCTTTAATCCTTTTCCCTTAAGCTGTTCAACCGGCGAATCAGCATCTATGCGCGCTTTTAGAATACTGATGTCATTCTGTATCCGCTTCTTTTCGCTTTTTTCCGATACGTTCTGCAGCTCAAGTTTAAGGGCTTCGAGCTGTTTTAAATCATTTACATGCTCTGTGGAAACCGGTACGCTGTATATCGTGTATTTTCCTTCTGACAGCTTTGCGAACGCGGCCAGGTCGTCCCTGGATTTTATGGAAAGATATCCTTTATATGCGAGCCTTGCCACAAACTGAAGCAGTTTAATCTGCAGCATGTTTGCTGCATATACCATCTGCGAAATACTGCCTGAACTGTTTCTGACACTCATCATCATATGTTCAAATTCTCTGTCCGTATCCATTTAACTTTCCTCCACATCCTTGTTTCTGGTTTTTTTCTTCATGCGCCTTATTTTTTCCATCATATCGACGGAAATACCCGGGTGTATGAATTCCTCCATCTCTGCCGGTGTCATCCCCTCCTCAGCCAGGCTTAGCACATAGCTAATCTGCTCTGACTTATATCCTTCCTCTTTCAGAAGACTTATATATTCCGCTATGTCATTTTTCTGTCTGCGTTTCAGTCTCTTACGTTTAAATGATGCTGTTTTTTCTTCTTCATGCTTTACGTCAGCTGTGGCCGTTTGCGGTACTCCTGCATACGGCATGGTCACCGCTCCCTGTGGCGGCTTTATGTCGACAAACATATCACTGAGTTCACCTGTTTTCTTTTCTACTGTCATAATGCTCTCACCCAGCGTATTAATCTTTGCCTGTACCGCATCCGCAAGCTTTGACATGTCCTTAAGTGTATTGTTGCCTTTGCCTATAATCACTCCGCATGCTTTCTGATATCTTATTTTCCTCAGGTAGCCTGCAATATCAGTCTTTCTGTTATCAATTACCTCCTGAACATCCTTGACGGATATCTTGTCACATGCACACAGGTAAATTTCCCTTAACACATTTAAATTTGTTCCATTCTGCAGTGCAATATTCGTATAATCTGCACTCATGAAGTTTTCACCCTTTAAGAGCTCCATCAGGCAGTTAATTACCTTGTCATTTTCCATTTTTATCACCTCTCCTTCAGGTACCGGAATCCGGCACCTTTAAAGGCACATGAAATGTTTTCCATATGCCTTGCACCTCTCATATTTTTCTTTGATGTAATTTCAGCTGTTTCTTTATTTCGTTTGGCTCTGTTCTGTCACTTCTCAGATTAATATCAGCGACTTTGTCCGCATATTTAAGCTGCGACTGGGGCATTGAGCCTTTCTCGTAAAAAGAATAAATCTCATCACTTCCTGCCGCTGCAATTATGTGGTCATACAGTGGGATGCCAAGAAGCTCACCTGCCTTTGACATAACATCTGTCACATGTATATCCTCAAGCGAAGGCTGTGATGAGCCGCCTGGATGGTTGTGAAGGATTATAAAGCCATTGGCATTTGACAGTATTGCCGTCTTCATTATTTCCCTGGGTGATGCAATAGCTTTGTCGACTGCACCCATTGAGCATATGCACATGTTTACCGGATTAAGCTTTGCATTAAGACATATGACGCACATGACTTCACGGTCGTATTCCCTTAATATGTCTGATACAAATCCTACAACCTGTTCCGGTCTTTTAAGCTGTGTATCAGATATAAGTGTTTTTTCCTTCACCAGACGTATGCCAACCTGGTCTAATACATATACTGTATCACTCATTTTTCTCCTTTCCTGCCAGTCCTATCTGCATTATAAAATCTTCATTCTCATCCATTTGTTCAAGTTCCTTTAGTATTTTTCTCTTTAACATAAACATTTCAAGGCTTTCCTGTTTGATATTTTCCATGTTTTCCTCCTGCGTACCGGAATCCGGTACCTTTATATTTTTATATATTTCTCTTTATCATTTCTCTGCGCCTGTGTGTTTTGTAGGGCATTCTGTGGTGTTTCTTTTCTGTCTGCATCAAGCTGGGCATTTAAAAAAGACAGTCTTTTCAGTTTTTCTGAAAGAATGTCTTCTTTGTCAAATTTCTTTGTAACCTCTTTTTCTGCCGTTTCAAGCTCTATTCGTGTTTCATCAAGTGCATCCTGCACATCAGAAAGACGTTTTTCAAAGCCAGCCATGCAGTTGTTAAGCCTTGTAATCATTCCGGCAGGATCTGATGACATTTCAATAGTATGTTCACACCTGCCCTGCATATGTATGTAATATAAATTGAAAAACGCGTCAAACCTTGAATACAGCTTAAACCCGTTATAATCCCCGATCATGGTTCTCTCAGGTGTCTTTGACTCCCTGGCAGCTGCTATAAGGGCTGCACCGCCTTCCTTTTTGTCATCATATGTCACACCGTTAATCCTGATTTCAAAACCATCAGATAGTATTTCCCCGGAACCGCGTGTAATTATATCCTGCCTCAGTCCTTCAATTTTTTCTTCAAGCTTTGCTATCCTGACCGGGTACTCCTTATTGATTGCATCTTCAAGCCTGTATTTCTGGCTTTTGAAATTTGCTTTCAGAAGCTTCAGCTTTGCAACTTCTGTATCGAGTGTCATTTTTTCCTTAATGTATGGATTTCCAGTTGCAAGTGCCTTTACCTCTGCATATGACAGTGCAGCTTCATCCACATCGTCGCAGGAACGTACCGGAGATTTACTGGTCATAATCTGTCCGATGAATTTCTGCTTATTCTCAATGAGCTGCCACGAATAAGAATCAAATGTATTTTCCGTTACATACCTGAATATTTTCACTCGCTCATTCCTGTTGCCCTGGCGGAGTATTCTTCCCTCCTGCTGTTCTATGTCAGATGGTCTCCACGGCACATCTATGTGGTGGAGTGCTATGAGCCTTGTCTGCACATTGGTGCCGGCTCCCATCTTTGCTGTTGAACCTAACAGAAAACGTACCTGGCCGCTTCTTACCTTTGAAAACAGCTCAGCTTTCTGTTTTTTTGTGTTGGCATCATGTATAAAGGCAATTTCCTTATCCGGCACCCCCTTGGCAATCAGCTTGTCCTTAATGGCATGGTACACGTCAAAACCTCCGTCACTGCGCGGTGTTGAAGCATCACAGAAAATAAGCTGCGTTGATTTGTCTTCCGCTGTCTCCTTCCATATGTCATATGCCCTGGCAGCACATGCATTCACTTTTGAATTCTCATTGTCAGGCAGATCCGGATTTATGAGCCGCTGGTCAATGGCACATTTGCGTCCATCGCTCGTTACCTTGAGCATATTGTCGATGCTTGAATCAACACCGCCGTTTCTTATGTTCTCTGCCCTGTCCCCAAGAGATTTGACTATCTCCTGCTGAAACTCACTCGGCTTTAAAACCACATTCTCGTAATCACATTCCGGTACCGGCAGCTTTAACATATCTGCAGTCTGTATGTCTGCACTCTCCTTGAAAAGTGAGATAAGCTCCGGCAGATTGAAGAACTTTGCAAATCTTGTCTTTGCACGGTATCCTGTGCCCTCAGGAGCAAGTTCTATTGCTGTCTGTGTCTCTCCAAATGTTGAAGCCCATGCGTCAAAATTTTCAAAGCCAAGCTCCTTTAACCGGCCTGACTGCAGATATCGCATATTGGTGTAAAGCTCAGTCATGGAGTTTGATATAGGTGTTCCTGTAGCAAATGTTATGCCGCGGCCGCCTGTTATCTCATCAATATATCTGCATTTTCCGTACATGTCCGATGCCTTCTGTGAATCATTCTGTGAGATTCCCGCAACATTTCTCATTTTGGTAAACAGAAACAGGTTCTTAAATTCCTGACTCTCATCAACAAACAGCCTGTCAACTCCAAGCTGTTCAAATGTAACTGCATTATCCTTTCTGCCTGCATCATTAAGTTTAGCAAGCCTTACCTCCAGATTTTTCTTTGTCTTTTCCATCTGCTTAATTGTGAAATGCTCGCCGTTTGATGCCTTAGCCTCACTTATCGACTCAGTAATCTCATCTATCTGTTCCTGCATGAGTCTCTTCTGTCTTTCATCTGACAGTGGTATTTTAGCGAACTGGGTGTGTCCTATGATAACTGCATCATAATCACCTGTTGCAATCCTCGCACAGAATCGTTTTCTGCGTGCCGGCTCAAAATCCTTTTCAGTTGCAGCAAGAATATTTGCCCCCGGATACAGACGCAAAAAATCCCCTGCCCACTGTTCTGTCAGATGGTTTGGAACAACAAAAAGCGACTTGTGGCACAGTCCCAGCCTCTTCGATTCCATCGCAGAAGCAATCATCTCAAAGGTCTTTCCCGCTCCCACACAGTGTGCAAGCAGCGTATTGTCTCCATACATAACATGTGCTACTGCATTCAGCTGGTGAGGCTTCAGCTCCACATCAGGTGTCATTCCCGGAAACTTGAGATGTGATCCATCATACGTTCTCGGTCTTGATGAGTTGAATAGCTCATTGTATTTTTTTACAAGCACCTCCCTTCTTTCCGGATCGCTGAATATCCAGTCCTTGAACGCCTCCTTTAGTGCATCCTGTTTCTGCGATGCAAGCATTGTCTGTTCCCTGTTTATTACACGCTTTTCGCTGCCGTCAGGCTGAAGTATCCTGTCATAGACTTTTACATCCTTAAGGTTCAGCGTATTTTCAAGTATCTGATAAGCATTAATTCTGCTGGTTCCATATGTGCCTGTGACAAGTGGATTGTATGAATCTGCATTCTTTCCTTTTATGTTCCATTCACAGTTTATCGGTGCAAACTTTACTGCCACCCACTCCCTTGAAAACAGTCTCTGTGGTGTATGCAGCACCTCCTTCATGAACTGCTCTATATACTCTGCATTAATCCATGTAGCCCCAAGCCTCACTTCTATCTCTGATGCTGTAAGAGGTTTTGGCATTGCCTTCTTAAGATATTCCACATTATCGGAATATGATGCATCCCCCTGTAATGCTTTTTCTGCAGAAATCAGTTTCTTTCTTATGTTTCCGGAAAGATATTCCTCTGAAGTCTGCCAGGTACCGGATTCCGGCACCTTAAAAATAATGCCCTTAAGGTCACTTATTATTTTCTCCCGGCTTTTCCCAGTAAGCCCTTCCATATATTCAAGGTCAACAGCTGCTTTTTCTCCCATCGAAACGGACAGTGCCTCAACAGATGTATCCACATGTGTAACAGGGACAGCCTTTCTGATGGTTCTTTTGGTAAACATGTCCGCTTTGCCCGCAACCTTTCCGTCATCATCAGTCTCTTCTAGTGATGATATAAGGCTGTAGCCTGCGTCTTCCCTGAATGCGGTCTGGTTTGTCCTGGAATTTAAGTACCCGAACTTTTTTACGAAGCTGTCGTAAACACTGTTGAGCCTTGCCTGTGATGCCCTGATTTCTTCATCGGATGCATCATCAAGCTGTAATTCAATAAGCTCTGACACGCTGTCCCGCACATCAATTAGGCCTTTCATGCGCTCAGCTGTTTTTTCCGGAATGTCCTGTGGACGCATTATTGAGTTTTCCCTGTAATATATTTTTCCATTTACTGAACAGTAGGAGAAATTTTTAACTCCTGCCTCTGCAGGTATGCTTTCATCCTCAAGTTCTTCATCAGATATTTCAGTATCATCAATGGAAATTTCACCATGTATCATCTGTACAGCCTGCCTGAGCCTGTCTGCCAATGAAGTGCCGGATTCCGGTACGCAGGCACTCTCCATTCCATGCGGACCGCTTACCATTTCCATTTTGCCAAGCACCATGTGCGGATTGTTAATGAAATAGCTGTTCATCTCTATTCCATTTTCATCTGTGTCCAGATGTATCCAGTCTTCATCCGTATCTATGTACATATCCCTCTTCTTCAGGAAAATAATGTCTGATGTAACAGATGTTCCGGCATTTTTAAACGCATCGTTTGGAAGTCTTATTGCTCCTAGCAGCTGTGTTCTCTGGGCTATATACCTTCTGACTGAAGGATTAGCCTTGTCCAAGGTGCCCTTGCTTGTAATAAAAGCTATCACTCCGCCCGGACGCACCTTGTCGATTGTCTTTGCAAAGAAATAATCGTGGATATAGAAATTGTGTTTGTCGTAGGCTTTATCTATAACCTTGTACTGACCGAACGGCACGTTTCCTATTGCCACATCAAAAAAATCATTCTGAAAATCTGTCTTTTCATAGCCCTTCACTTCAATGTGTGCATCAGGATATATAAGCTGCGCCATCCTTCCTGTAACAGGGTCAAGCTCAACTCCGTATAGTTTTGATGCACTCATATCTGCAGGCAGCCCTGAGAAGAAATTACCTATTCCCATGGATGGTTCAAGTATATTTCCCTTTGTAAAGCCCAGGTTGTGGAGTACATCATACATTGCATTTATGACTGCCGTGTCAGTAAAATGTGCATTAAGTGTGCTCGCCCTTGCACTGTCATATTCAGTGGTTGTCAGCAGACTTTTTAATATGCCGTATTCTTCTGACCATGAAACATTTTCAGCATCAAATATTTCCGGTATTCCTCCCCATCCAAGATATGCGGACATGATTGTCCTCTCATCGGCTGTTGCAGGACGTTTTTCATTTTCTATCTGCTTGAGGATTTTGAGTGCTGAAATGTTACGCTGTGCTTTCTGCCTCTTGGTAAGTGTGGATGCATCAGCTTCTGCCAAAACTAAAAGAGCAGTGTAATCAGCTGCTCTTTCGGTAAAATCTTCATTATTCTGTTGTTCTGCATTATCCGGATGTTCAACCTCTGTTTCATTTAATGCCTCCGGCTGAGTATCATTTTCAGCCTTATCAGGCTCTATATTTGTTAAGTCTGTGAAGCTGAGCTGCTCTGGTGCCTCTGATTTATATTTATCCGTGGACTGCTCCTGCATTTCTGTTGTTTGAGAAATATTATCTGATTCCTCAGCTTCCGGAATAATATCATTATTCTGTCTGTCACGGCTTTTGTACTCACCGGTTAGTATAAGGGTTCCGATTTCCTGTTCAACGCTGCTCCATGACAGTGTGCCTTCTGCTTCGCCCTGCTCATCACGCCACTGGAAACGTATGCCCTGAGAACCATATGTGTCATATCCATGAAGCCCCATGCCGTCAACCGGCCAGCTCGCCCCGCCAAGTCCGTATTCCTTTTTGATAAGTGCTGTTCTTTTACCGGCTTCCATCTCATTCTGGAAAATCTGTACGACTCTGTCAAAGCCTCCTTCAAAGCCGGTTCCACGGAGCATGACCTGTTTAATATAGTCATGAGGTATATAATCAGCTTTCCGCGGATTCAGATAGCCGTATTTTTCTACCTTTATGCGCTGCTCATCCTCTGTAGGCAGCTCTGGAATGAAATACAGTCCGGTGCCGGATTCCGGTACATACTCATCCTCACCGGTACCGGATTCCGGTACAATTTCATTTTCTATAAAGTGTAGATCACTGTATCCCTCACTATTTCCTCTGCCCTGTTCAGGATGCTGTTCGTCATTCGTATCCATTTCAGCTGGTCCTGCATCTTCAGCTGTTCTGTCACTCCTTCCTGTTTTTTCATCTGCGGCACGATTCTGTCCATCTCGTCCTGTGCTCTCTTCTGTACCTTTAGGCAGTGTTCCTGAAGTTCCCCGAACATTAGCATCGTATCGAACTTCGCCCTGTAATTCTTTTTGAGCCAGGTCCTGTGCATAAGTCCGAATTTCGTCAGCGGCTCCTGTGGTTCCTTGTTCGGTATAAGGTTCGGTATCTCGTAGTCCCCTGCTTTGATGTATTCGAGTTCCATATGTTTTATCCTCCCTCTCCGTACTTTTACGCTTTAAAGCATTATAGTCCACATTGGGGTCCCTGTCAATACCATGCACCCTGTCATAGGTTAAAACTGCAATTCCAACTTCACGCAGTGCCTGCTGTGCTGCATCCGTCATGCGTGAGGAAAGCTCACAGAAATCACTTTCAGGCAAGTCTTTTATAAATGACATATCATAATCAGAAAAACCGCCTGTCGATAAGCCCATTCTTTCCTTTATCATCCGGTTAAGGCCGTACCTGAAAAAAAACCTGACGTTTCTGCGGTACTCATCCATCTTGTATTTTTCTTCATCAAGTTCACTTAAAGGACTGTTTTCAGACGAATACTTTTCTTGTGCAATATCAGCTGCATACTCATCAGCCAGATATTCCACAAGATAATCCATTGTATGTTCTATAGATGGCTCCTTTGTGTCATATTTATCAGTCTGCGGCTGTAATCCATATACTTTTAACAGACGATTCTGTATCGTTTCCGTGTGATATGGTTTTCGTATCCACAGTCTCGGCAGATGTCCTCCCATTTTAGGTACAACACTGGCTACATCCCATACATACTTAAGTTTTCTGCTGTTGCTTTCATCAATAAGGGCAATGCCGCGGTTGCCCTTCTTAATCCAGCAGCCCATTTTAGAGTTCCATATGTTCATTGTAGCGCATGCAACAGCATCAGGCCGCTGTGCATATATGAGAATCTGATCCATGAAACGGTACCTGTACACACGTGATGCATGTTCAAGAAAATCGTTCCAGGCATTTAAGTCTTGTCTGATGCGCGACTGTGTTTCATGAGCCAGCGCTTTAACTTCATATAGCTTCATTGGCTTTCACCTCGGATATGCTAGATTTCAGGTTTTATATTTTTTTCATAAGAAATATTTTTTGATTCCTGTGGAATAATATCAAGCTTATTACGCGTTACCATTTCTATTGAGTTCTCTTTCCTGTCGTACATATACACCTGGTTGGAGAGCCTTTCAGACGGACTGACAACATCCATGTTTGTCTGCTCTATGAAAGCCGAAAGGTCATCACAGTCTGGCACCAGCCTTGCATCCATGGCAAGCACTTCATGCGTGCTTGACGGAATGATAATCAGATTTCCTTCCACCTGGTCGGACAGTTCCTTAAATACCTCTGTGTTAAGCAATACTGTTGCACCATTGTTTGAGGTGTTCTGGACGATCCACGGATATCCGTCAGACAGTCTGCTTACATCCCCTCCTAATAAGTCTGAAATCTGCTCATCGCTCATTCCCCTGTCTTTAAGCTGGCCATACACATAATCAAACAGGTTGGTTACATTCACTTCAAAAAGTCTGGCCATATTTTTTTCAGCCGTATCAAAAAGTTCCTGCTCTGACATTCCAAGCGCAGCTGCAATTTCATTATTTACCATAATCGTTTTTGACAGACCGTCATGATCCGACAGACATATGTTATATGAAACAGTCAGGTCGTTCAGCTGTCTTGTCGGGCACCCTGCCAGTCTTTGTGCATTAGCTTTCGCGTTTGAAATTTCATAAATGATATTTGGTCTGAATCCCTCATCCAGTACATCCTGATATTCATTCTCCGGTGCTTCATCATATGCCAGCAGTACAATGTCTGCAGCATTTTTTGTAACAAGTTCAATATCCTCTGACAGTTTGTAGTCCTCATACAGCTGTGTCAGATTAATTACGGGACACACATTTGTATCTTCTTTTCTTACTACAAGTCCGTCATAATCCATGCCATTTACTTTTTTCACGCGCTGCAAATGAAGTTCTGAATTCTGAAACTCCGGTGGCAGATAGTCAAGTACCGCATTTTCCACAACATCCTTAAAAATTTCATATTTCATCATTATTTTTCATCCTCCTTTATCTCAGTCTCTGCAGTCTTTTTCAGATATGCAATCATCCTGTCCGTCTCATGTTCATCAGTCCTGTGCTGCATCTCCATCAGATAAATTTTTTCGTTCATGTTCCATTCTCCTTTAAATTTTTATATATTTTTGTTAAACGTTCCGGATTCCGGTACGCGGCTAACCTGTTTTGTTTTTCTGCCGGTAAACTCCTGTTCAGTCTTTTTAATTCTTCTTAACATGCGCAGTTCTTTTCCAAGTTCCTTTATCTCTTGTGAAAGTCTTTCCATATCTTTTTTTGAAATATCATCATCCGGCAGATATTCCTTGAGCTGTTCATATTCATCCTGGAGGGCTTCAAAAGCTTCATCACTGATATCAGGATTCTTCAATTCGTTTTCTATCTGCTCTTTTCTGTCAAGCTGTTTTTTTTGTCCACTGTCCAATGCCTCTGAAGCATCCTTTTTATTCCACTTTTCCCTTTTAAGTGAATTTATCATTTCTTCAAGCCTGTTTTCCCGGTCCTGTATGTTATTCATGGTTTTTAAACTGTTCTTTTTAATGTATGAGCACTCATCGAGAAGCCTGTCTATGGCCATAATGTCTCTTCTTACCCCTTTCGTTACTGCATACGGATTAGGCAGTCTGTAAAAGCTTACAGCCTGATAAAGCCTTCGGTATGTGCCCGTGTTTTTGTATATTTCATCAATGGATGCAAGCTTCTCTTTTTTCTCAAGATTTTCAGCAATTTCTTCATACATCCTGCTTCCGCTTTTCTGCTTTATGCGTTTTGCTATATCCTCCGGAGAATATCCGGATGGCATGTTATAGCTTCTTCTTCTGTGTTTTTTTCCGGCATCGTCCGTGTATGTGTATGTAAAATAAGTCGCGTTCTTCTTCTTCGACTTTCCGGCTCTTACTGAATATCCTGCAATCTTCATATGCTCCATGAACTCCGGCAGTGTATCAGAATGTTTTAATGCCAGGTCAATGTCTGCTCTTATCACATGTGTCCAGTTCATTCTGCCGTTTTTCTTTTCATTCCATTCTGCATATGAGAGCCCTTTCTTTTTATTCTCTTCAAATTTCAGCGGCTTAAGGCCATGCTCCATGCATATTTCATCCGTAACCGGCTGTATATATCTTTCCCAGTCACCATTTTCATATCTGTATTTGTATCCATCAGTTCTGCTTACAGAATTAAAGATAAGGTGCGAATGGATATGATTTTTGTCAGTGTGCGTTGCAAAAACATAGTCATAGTTTTCACCAAGATACTTTTTTGCAAACTCTTTTGTAATTGTATAAGCTTCATCCGCATCCGTTTCTCCGGGCTCGAATGAAATTACAAAATGATATCCCTGCCTGCCATGCAGCTTTCCATGCAGTTCTTTTGTGTCCAGAAATGTCTTTATGATATCTTCACTGTCATATCCCGCATTTCCGCCGACATATAAGCCGTCACACGTTTTTGCTTCGTTATTTTTTTCATCAAGAATATATTTCACAGCATTGGCCAGATGTCTGTGTGGCACCGCTGGTGCCTCCTTCATATGCATAAGTTTTGTTATTGCCATATTTTGCCTTTCAAAAAGAGCGTACCGGAATCCGGTACGCTCCAAATAAAAAGGAATTTAAGATTGTTATCCTAAATTCCTGATATTCTATATTTTTAATTTGATGCAGATGCGCAAGCTCCTACCACAAGCAAAGCACATGTTAATATTGCCTGTAAGATTGGAATCATAATAAAGTGTATTATTAAAGTAATCATGATAAAAAGAACAACTATAAAGATAATTGTACTCACTATTTCAACAATATCTTCCAGTCCTATTCTCAGCTTTTTTATATCAATACAAATAATAACAACTCCTATAAAAATAAATATTAGCGCTACGGCAAAAAATTTCAACGCAATATAATCATCATACTCAATCAGCTTAAATGAATTTTCAAAATTACATTTCAAAAGCTTATGGTTAAAACCATTAAGAAAAAACAAGTATATGATAACAGCTGCTACATATATAATTTTATACCACTGTGTTTTAAAAAACTTACTCATTTGTTATTCTTTTGCCCCTTTTAATGCATCACATCTTCTATCATTGCAATATTAATTTTCATTTTGTGTATGTCATTTATGAAAGCAAACAGCATAAAGAAAATTACTGCCGTTATAAAAAACACAATTATGCTGCTTATGATAAAACTGGTCTTTGCAATCTCAACACTGTCCCCGGCTGTTTTTCCTGCATACTCTATTGCCATTTTCATAAAGGAGAAAAACTTGTCCCATACATTCATAAGAACTGAAAGTGCGATTGTCAGCAAAAACAATGTAAACTCACTTTTCTTCTTTTCACACTTGGCATTTGATACAATGTATTCAAATTTCAATTCCTCCAGAGGCATATTTTTGTATTTGTCCATCTGTGATTTAAACTTATCAAGTTCTTTTCTTCGTTTTTCATCATATGAAAATATATTTAAAAAATTTATCAGACTCTGTTTAATCCTGTTCATATATTATCACTTCCTGAAATATATTAAATTATTTTACAATTTAATCGGCTTTGTTTTTTCTGCTGACTTTTTACTTCTGCTTAATTTGGTCATGTCGATCTGAAATGATTTCATTCTTTCTATTTCATCATGCATCAGCTGTGATATAAATTCTTTCATTCCGTCCACATCAACTTCTGCTAGCAGTTTCATGTATGAATCTCTTTTTTCTTCTGGAATGACGAAAGGTACATATCCATTTGCCAATGCAATCTTATTGATGAGTACTCTCCCGGTTCTTCCATTTCCATCTCCAAACGGATGTATTCTCTCATATCTAATATGAAACTCTGCAAGGTCACGAAGAAAATCATCCGTCTGAAATGACGTATACAAAAGTTCATTTATAAGACGCGGAACGTCTGATGCATTTGGTGGTATATGCTGCGCACCTCTTATAAAAACCGGGCTGGTTCTGAAAGAGTCTATCTCATTAATGTTCTTATTTATTATCTGTCCCAGCTTAATGATATATCCGGGTGTTATATCCTCATCAAGATGCCTGAATATATAATCCATGGCATATTTCAGGTTTATTGCCTCATATATATCCCTTGGTTTGACATTGCTCATATTCTCTTTTGACGAACAGTTAAAAATAATCTGATAGGTTTCATAATAAGATAATGTGTTGCCCTCTATTGCATTCGAATGGTATACACTTCTTGTAATAAAATCTTCAAAGTAAGTATCATTTCTTCTGATTGTATCTATTAAATTTTTGTTTTTAATACCCATAACATTTTCTCCCGGCATTATCTGGTCTTCAATTACTTTTTATATTATCATACTCATTCCGTAACGTAAATGTCAACTGTTCATTCCTCTTTTTTTCCCGTGAGCTTTTCCAGCTTGACGTTTAATTCTTTCATGAGCTCAACAACATATTCTGCATCACGCATGTCACCGATATTACTGTTAAGCCTGTGTGCTATCTGATTGATGTTCACTCCGATTTTTCTGACCTGATAGTTAAGGTCTTTTAATTCCATGTCTACACGAACGTCTTTTTTTCCGGTCTGTGACAGAACAAGGTTCCTTATATAGGCAGACATGTCCCATCGGCCTCCATATGTGAACCGTGTTTCAGTTTTTTTCATTTCATCAATAAGAGTGTACTCCTCCTGTGTCACCCTGAAGGTTATCTTTCGGTCTTTCATTTTCACTATCCTCTAATCCTGTCAGAAGCTGTATCTTCTCCCTGAAGCTTTCAATATTATCTGCATCAACTTCACCAAGCAGGTCTCTTACTATGTCTCCGATCAGTGAATCATTTTCGCGCTTCAGACGTTCCTCTTCTTTTTTCAGTTCGTCTCTTAATCCCTTGATTTTTTCTTTGTATTTCTGTTCTGATTTCTTTTGTGCCTCTGTCGTTTTTGCAATCTCAAGCTGAAGCTTTTTTATTTTTTCGTTAGTCATTTTTTCCTCCAATAAAAATGAACAGGCGGTGTTGAATCTGCCTGTCCGTTTCTTTTACAATTATATTCTACAACATGCAATTATTAATATCTACCACCACTTACTACCACCATTTTAAGTTGGCAGGTCAGGCAGGTCATCATTCATGTACTCTGCCTGTTTCTGGTATTCCCTGTGACGCCTGTACAGAGTGGCTTTTGAAACACCAAGTGACTCGGCAGCCTGTGTTACGGTCATGCCTGAGTCTATCATCCTGTAGACCTTTTCCATATCTATCCAGGTGCGGCTTTTCTTTTTTCCAAGATTCTTTCTTACTGTCATGTTATCCATCTGCACTTTCCTTCTTTCTCCTTAAGTGCTTTCGTTCCTCCTCCATCCTCCTGTATAGGGTGCGCGGTGATACCTTCAGTCTTGACGCTATCTGCCTGTTTGGCAGTCCCTGTCTATACAGTATAAGATACTGATCCATGTCAATTTCTTTTCTTGGTCTGTGCGGATATTCCTTTTGTTTTTTTTCGCTCACAAAAACCACCTCCGGCTCACGATTTTTTTCCAGTCTGTTCATATTTTTTACTTGATTTGCCCCTTGATTTTTTCTAGTCAGGCTGTTGGGGTAAGCCTCTGTTTCTGTTATGTGTCAGAATTGTCTCACTATGTTTCAGCATCATTTCACTGACATATCACAGGTGTCTCTTTTATGTTTCAAATGCGTTGAAAATGTATTCCAAATGCGTATAATTACGTTTCTTTTTTATCTCACATGTTGCATATATGTCTCTCATTTGTTTCAAAACACGTCGTTTATATGCATTTTAAGTCATTTTTCGAGCCAAAACGCACTTTATTACATTCTCAACGTAGACTAATTATTTGCAAGATACGCATTCTGTCCGACAGAATACATTTCTTGTCAAGGGCACCGCCCCTGATACCCCGTTAAAATATTTTTTTATATCATGACATCACGCTTTTCATCCAGCCATTTAAAAAATCCTGACATGAAATATCATCATCAGCTGAATAAAAATCGCTCCTGTACCTGTAGACCGATTCAATCAGGCTGCTCTGGACTGAAAGTATTTCTTTTTGCTCTTCAGTCAGTGTTCCAATGAATTCATAGAGCTCATTTTTTATCTGCTTTCTTACTTCAATTTCATCAGAGTGTGCAAAAATATTTTCCTTGCTTGTTGCCATCATTGAAAGAAAATATCTCTGAAATTCGTTTGCAATTTTTTCTTCTAACATCATATCTTTTCTCCTGTGGTTTACTGTCCGACTGTTGCATCCTGTGGCTGCCCAACCTGTGGCTGCGATGTGTCCTGTGTCTGTTCCGCCGACTGTCCGGCCGAAGCATCAGTGGTTTCCGGAAAGACCGCATTGGGATCATCTTCCGGTGAAACATCACGTACATCAGGTGCATTGTCCTGTTCATTCTCCGTGTTACTGCCTGAGCCGTCAGCTTTGATTTTTTTCACTTTAAGATATCCGTCTTCATCAAAATAATATTCTGTATCCGCCTCAGTTTCTTTTATTTTTTCTGTTGCGTTTTCTGTCCCTGCCGTGGTTTCCCTGACTTTATTTTTTTCTGCATTATGAGTATTTTTTATAAGCATTACACCCATTACGCATGCAGCTGACACGAGCAGGATAACAAGCAGGATAAAAAGTGTCCTGCGGATTTTTTCATATGGATTTTTTCTCATTATCATCACTTCTTTCTTAGTGTAACCGGTGTGATGTATTCTTCAAGCTCGTCTGCATCAAATGCAAGCTCCCTGGTTTTTTTCTCATAGCCAAGTTCACTTATGAACCTTGTAATTGACATTCCATACCATTCCTTGAAGCCTAAAAATATAACCGGGAATGCAAGCGGTATTCCGAAATAACATCCGACATTCAGTGCTATGTTGAACTTGAAATATACAAGTGCTGTTACACCTGCAATGATTAAAAGTGCAGCCGCAACACACAGCACTTCTTTTAATGTATAACCGAACATGAATTCATTTTTATATTCAGTGTCGGGGTCCTTGTTGATTGGTATTGTCATAAAATTATTCCTCCCTAAAAAATCCAGCGTGCCGGATTCCGGTACGCTGTCAGTTATTTTCCTGTCCTGCCGCATCAGCCGCTGTATCATCCTGCGGATACTGCGGAGTTCCATAGCCAGCTATCTTTGAATATGTGATTGAATATGTATGCTCTTTTACATGGCTTCCTTTATGGTAAGGTGTGGTGCTGCTTCTTCCGCTGTTACCTTCTATTGTTGTAAGCTTTTTTGTTTCAGGATTATATCCTGTCACAATTCCTGTATGGCTCATTCCGTTTCCGAAAATAATAATGTCACCTGCCTTTGGCACATATCCGCTTGCTGCATCATGATACAGGTTATTGTTAATATACCACTGCTTTGAAGCTGCGACACTTGCAGTCTTTGGCATGATACCCTTTTCAATAAAGCCACACTTGTCTGCACAGTATGACACGAACATGGCACACCAGTTCGCATCCATCCCATACCAGTTTTTGTACCTGTATCCTCCGACTGTCTTGTCCGCATCATTAAGTTCATTCTGTGCTGCCTCTACTATCTGTGTGCAGACAGTTCCATTGTTATCACCCTGTCCTCCTGATGCATCGACAGCTGCCTGCATTGTTACCGTCAGGCTTGTAAGCATAACTGTAATACATATTATGGCTGCCATGAGAAGCATAATTAAATTGTTATTTTCTCCTGCCTGCGAAACACTGTAATCACTGACAGCCGCTGCAGTCTCATGTTTTGCCTGCTGTGTCTGTTCAGCCTGTGTCTGTGCTGTCTGCTGTTGCATTTTCTGTGAAACCTTTACTGCAGCCTGTGCAGCATTTTTTGCTGTATCAACAGCAGCTGTCACCGCAGCTGTCACCCCAAATGTTGCTGTACCGGTCAACGCTCCTGACGTTGTTCTTACAGCCGTACCGGCAGACTTTGCTGCAGTGCCGGCGGCTGTCTGCACATTCTTATTTACCATAGTCTTTGATTTAACAGTCAATATATTTTCTTTTTCTGTTTTATTTCCACGGAGATTCCTGTTTCTTTTAATGATATCAGATGACCACTGTTTCTTAGACAGTTCCTTCTGGTACATTTTGTTATATCTTTTCTTCTGCCTTCTGCTCAGGGTGCCATATAATGCTCTGCTCTCTTCTGCCAAAACGCTCTGAAGCTCAGGCATTTTTTCTTCTGAAGCATTATTATTTCTGTTTTCTTCATCATACCCGCCGTTAAACTGTACATCAAAATTTTTTACAGCATTCCCTGTTTTTTTCGCGGCCGATGCAGTAAATCCGCTCACATGTCTTATGACTGTTCCACCTGTTTTTATTGTACGCTCCGTGGTTCTTATTTTTGATTCCTGTGCCGTTATTACACGCATGTCATTTCCCTCGGTTTAAATCACAGATAAAAAGTTTCCTTTGAAATGTCAGCCTCTTCCTGTTTCTTTTTCTTTTCTGCCTGCTTATGGAAATTTGTATCAAATGATGCAAACAGCGGATTGCTCTCACTCATTCTCGCATCCATCAGATATACATTTCCACGCCATACAAGCACTCCGCAGCCTTCAGTATTTTCTTCAAGTGCCTTAAACTCTGTTGGTGAGAATTCCTGAATCTTGGCAAGATTTGCTGCATCAAGCCCACCCTGGTCAAAGAACACCTTGAACGGACAGTTTGAGAACATGTCTCTCAGCGATGGATTTTCAAGCACGTGTGTAATATTCTGGGCAGCAAGCGTAACTATGGCTCCAACCTTACGGTATGTCTCAATTGCATACAGAAGCTGTGCTGCCGTTGTTTCTTTCTCACACAGCACCTGCGCCTCATCCACAATCAGGTGGAGTGCCTGCTTTGTTTCCTGGTTTGTATCAATTCTCATTGAGAGAAAATGCATTATTGTCAGCATGCACGGCTCCCATATCTCCTGGTCAATATTTTTAAGACCGAAGCCTATAAGCCTGCTGTTCATGTCAAGGTTTGTTTCATGCGCAAACATGTCGTATACACCTGTGGTGTAATCCTCAAGTGAGTCGACTATCTCCATAATTATTCTCTTGTCTTCAGTAAACTCAGCAGTATCAATCTGTGCTTTAATTTTTTCCCTGAGCAGCGGCAGAGTCGGGTATTTTTTCTTCTTTGCATGTTTTGAGGTCTCGTTAAAATATTCCTCATACATAGTCCTTACTGCACGTCCGACATAGTTCATGTGAATTCTGGTTACAACAATATTTGTCATGATTGAGGCACAGAATGAATTAGAAAAGTTTGTCATCCTTGCAATAAATTTATTCCGGACATTGCTGTCTCCATTCTCCACATAGTCAGGAATCTCATACGGATTCATATAAATTTTGCTCTGAGGTGTAAAATCAAAATACATTCCGCCTCTCAATGAGCGTATGAATTCCATCTGTTCATTATTCGGGTCAAGTATAATCACATCATCATCTGTAAACAGCAGAGGCTGTGCTATCTCTGTTTCCTTAATGAAAAATGATTTGCCGCTTCCAGTATGTCCTACCATAAAGCCATGAGGTGCAGGAAGAAGTTTTCTGTTACCGTATATGAGATGCTTTGTCGTTTTATTGAGTCCGTATACGATTCCGTTGCTGTCATGCACATCTCCTGCATAGAACGGCTGGAAAGCTATAGCTGACGAAGTATATAAAAACCTCATATGATTTACCTGACGTCCACCTATCGGAAGGACAGTGTTTAATGCCTTAAGCTGCCTGTGGTAATATGGTTCAAGCTCATAAGAGCTTCCCTTTGCCTTCTGTTTTAAAATATCCACCCTCTGTGTCAGCTCCTCAAGTGAATCTGCATACACCAGCACCAGAAGCCCGAGAAATACTCCCTCCTCATCATTCTCATCAAGCTGATCCATGTCATCTTCCAGGCTCGTCTTCTTTTTGGTCAGGCTGTAGCTTGTAGTTGCTCCAAACTGCTTATTATTGTAATTTCTTGTACGCTCCTGGGCTATTACCCTTTCGTTATTTGCATGCGCGTTTTCAAGTCTGTCATGAATTACATTCTTTGGAACACGCTGCATGTCTATCGTAATGTATGTTGGAAAAAGTACATCACTTAAGCTGTGTATTACCTTGTCCTCTGAAAGAGACTGCCCAAACGCGGTTCCCACAAGCACTGATATGTATTGTTTATTGTTTATAACCATGTAGTCGGTATCTGACTGTATTGATGCCGGAAGTATCTGGTTTTTCCATCCGCTGTCATGTGGTGATATTCTTGCAGGAGGCAGGCACTCTTCCCCTGCCCGTAACATTCTCGACAGCAGTACCATTCTCTCTTCTGCAGACATTTTGTATATCCTGCTCCTTAAGTTACGGAAAATATTTGACAGTGTAGTGTCAATCGTTGCAAAGTATGCCTCAGCTTCTTCCAGAGAGTGCGCACGGCATGTCACAGTAAGAATCATTGTCTTTCTGATGTCCCTTGTTCCTTCATCTATCTTCTGGTTAATCCACTTTCCTATTCCTTTTTCTATCACAGGGTATTCCTGTCCGTTAATTGGATTGAATATCTCATTCACAAATGAATCCAGGTCTCTCTGTTCGTTTGCAAGTGTTATCTTAAAAGGTCCATCCAGAGATTTAAGCAGTGTCATTATCTCCAGCAGTGTACTGTCCTTTTTAGCGGTATCCTTATTTACATAATTGATATCCTCGAACATATAGCTCTGATCATACATTGCTTCACCTGTCATTGGCTCAATCTTAAAGTTGCCGTTTTCATATGCCCTGTCAATGCAAAGCCATTCCTTGACGCTCCGAGGCACCTTTACTACCGGCACGCTTAAAGCTCTTCCCTTTTCAAATTCACTATTTGCATCTAATTTTGCCATTATGTTTCCTTTCCTTTAAATCCCAAAAGTCTGTTTCAGGAATGAGTCTGCACCTTTTACTCCTGCAGCTGTCAGCATCATCATGAACATATTTTCAATGCATCCAGTCGGCAGGATTATGTCAGTAAGAATGTTGTCTCCCAAGAAATCATGCAGGTTCAGCTTCGAGACCAGTACCACAAACATCACTATGACAACTATTGAAAATGATTTACTGAGTAATGTTTTAATCCATGCTCCTGCAGCATTCTGTATTCCCGGTCCTCCGGGAATACACGAAACCGCAAGTGGTCCCGTTGCTGCAAGCATGTATAACTGTATAGTTCTGCCAACCATTGTGATAAATATGGTAGCTGCACATACAATCGCTATTATCAGGAAGATTATGCCAATAACCATCAGTACCATAAGCTGTACTTCATTGACCGATGAATCTTCCAGTCCTCTAAAATCACTTTCACCTATTATAACCCCTCCGGTTACTTTGGTTACTGAAAATACCCATTTGCTGAACCATAGTACCGAATTTATTGCAAGATTGCCGAGCAGTACCTTAATCAGCACATTGACTCCGGTTTCAATCGTCATGCTCTCCCTAAGGTTTCCAACCTGCCTGCATATGCCTATGTAAAAGAAAAGATTCAGCATTGTGGCTGCTATTGCCTGAAAGAACGGAAAAAGAGTACCACTGACATATGCCCATGCTGTAGACGATGCACCTTGAGGTGTATTTAATCCAAAACCAAGGCTGAATCCCAACATATAATTGTATAGCTTAACTCCAAGAGTATATAAAGGTGCAAGGCCGCTTGTAATCCAGTCCATTAAACCACTCCTTTACATTATTGCTGCCAGTATCTGCGGTGCCATTGCCATTACAAAACCGCCTCCAATACGTTTGAATGCGTTTGCCTGCATTGTACCCTCAGACCCCTGAAAGGCGATGCCCCACTCTGAAATTCCCCAGAGTGTAATTATTGAACCGATGGATGAAACAATTCCACTTACAAGATTCTGCAGCGATGTAAATTTTGCTGTTACAACATTTGCTGCCTCCGCTGCGTATACCGGTGACACTTCACCTGCCATGATTACTGTAGTAATAAGCAGTGCAAGCATAACCTGGAAGAAACGTACCGCATCCACATTCTGTATTCTGTACTTTATCATTTTTATATGCCTCCCTATTTTTTCTTTTTTGCAAGTGCCACAATGCCTACTCCGATAAAGCTCAGCAGGAGCCATGAACCGAAGAATATCATTCCCATAAACTGTGCCATATCCGGCTTAAATTTAGCAAGCAGCGCCGTCAGCAATAATGCAAGCATAAATGCTGCTACAAATGTAACAATGAAACCAACTGGTATTTTCTTCTTTCTGTGCATAATAATTTTCTCCTTTTAAAAAACGCAGAGCCTCACAGCCCTGCGTTAATCATTGTTTGTAGGTAATTGGGTAACCCCCTAGTGTTTCTTCTTTGATACTGCTTTCTTCCTGAAGAATGAACAGATAACTGCCATTACTCCTGCTATTCCTGCAAGCACATACATAACCACTGACATGTAATCACCGGTCTTTGGCTTTGGCGGAGCAATCATTGTAATGGTCTGGGCTGCATCGTTGATGTCATTGTGTGATGCAATGGAATAAGCGCCATCTGCAGTCACAACATCAAGCTGCTCAAATACTACAAGCTGCTTTCCTGTCATGCCTTTTCCATTGAATCTGAATGTCACGTCAACTACGCCCTCGGTGCCTGCCGCTGTAAACTCAGTTACTGCAGTTACTTCCTTTCCGTCAATCACAAGTGCTTTTCCTGTATCCTTGTCCATGAGCTTTCCTGTCACTCTGTAGGTCTGTCCCTGTACCAGATTCTGGTACGCTACTGAATCTACAATAGTAACGCTGCTGTCAGCTGTTGAGCTGTGATCCTTTCGCTCACCATCGATGGCCGTTGTTCCAATCTTCGGAACATAAAGTGTCTGTGCCTCATCTGTGATATCGGCATGTGTCGCTATGAGATTATTCTCATAGTAGACATCCTCAAACATAACAATTGTTCTTCCTGCAAGAAGGCTCGCATCAAATGTAAATACCACATCCACTTTGCCTGTTGCTTCCTTCGCAACAAACTCTGCCTCTGCCGTAACATTGTTTCCGTTTGCAATAACCGGTGCTCCGTTTGACTTGTCTACTGCAGTTCCGACTACCTTATACTTCTTTCCTGGTACCAGATTCCGGTACGATACAGTATCGACTATCTTTGCACTCTTCTCAGCATAAAACATGCTGGTGCCTGACTTTGCATCCTTTGCTGTAGTCTTAATTTGTGGCACGCAGATGGTCTGGTTCTCATCACTGTAATCTTCATGTACCGCAATGAGTACCTCTTTAACTTCACTATTGTCGGCTGGATTGTTATTTTCATTATCTACCTCGACCTTGTTTGATGTGTTATCTGTTTTATTCTGTGTGTTTTCTGACTCAGATGCCTTCTGTGTATCATCAGGTGTCTTGTCCTTGCTTGATGTATCATCAGGGTTTGCATCAGCATTATCCGCATTTTTCACGAGATAAAGCTTCTCAAACAGCACCATTGTCTTTCCGGCAAATTCCTTTGCACTGAATGTAAACTCAACATCCACAGTGCCGTCTGCTGTTTCAGGTGTGAATTCAGCCTCGGCTGTGATATCCCTGCCGTCATTCTGCAGTGGTTTTTTGCTGTCCTTATCCATTACTGTTCCTGCTACCCTGTATGTAAGGCCCGGGATAAGGTTTTTGTATGTTACTGTATCTTTTACTTTTACATCATCCCCTGCATTTGACAGATGAATGCCTGTCACCTCATCAAGAGCCTCTGTTGCAATGGCTGGCACGTAAATGGTCTGTGCCTCGTCATTTATGTCAGCATGTACTCCTACAAGCCTGTTCTCATAACGGATTTCCTCAAACATTACAATGGTCTTTCCGGCTAAATTACTTCCGTCAAAGATGAAATCAACATCCACTTTTCCGTCTGCTGTCTCAGGTGTTATCTCAGCTTCTGAAGTTACTGCTTTTCCGTCTGCATCCTTAATCACCTTTCCGGTTTTCTTATCCATCGCTGTTCCTGTTACCTTATATGTCTTTCCAGGAATGAGATTTGTGTACTCGACAGTATCCGTGATTTTGATATCCTTCTCAGCATATGTGAGCTTTGTCTCTGTCTTTGTGTCTGTTGCTGCTGTCTTTACTGATGGAACATAGATAATCTGTGCTTCATCGGAAATATCAGCATGCACGCCAACGAGCTTATTGTTGTAGTAGATGTTTTCATACATTACAACTGTCTTTCCGGCAAGTGAGCTTCCGTCAAATACAAACTCAACATCGACTGTACCATTTGCTTTTTCTGCCTTAAACGATGCCTTTGCGGTTACATCTTTTCCTGCATCGTCCTTTAATGTCTCGCCTGTTGTCTTGTCTATTGCAGTTCCTGTGACTGTGTATTTCTCACCCGGTACCAGATTCCGGTACGCTACTGTATCAGTGATGTGTATGTCCTTCTCTGCAAGTGTGAGCTTTGTTGCTGTCTTATCATCAATGGCTGTTGTCTTTACAGATGGGATATAAATTGTCTGTCCCTTGTCATTGATATCCTCATGGGCTGCAATCTCTGCTTTTCCATAGAACATCTTTTCAAACACAACCACAGTTGTATCATCAAGACCATTTGTATTGAAATGGAAATCTACTGTTGTTTCTCCGTCAGCTGTATCCGGTGTGAAATCGGCTGATGATGTAACGGCCTTGCCGTTTACTGTCACAGCCTTGCCGGTACGCTGATCCATGAGTGTTCCGGAAATGGTGTATGTCTTTCCCGGTACCAGATTCCGGTACGCTACTGTATCAGTAAGAGTCACATCACTGCCTGCCAGTGACATGTGCGAGTCAGTGTCCTTATCCTTAACACTTGTAAAAATGAGTGGAATGTGGACTGTCTGTGCCTCATCATCAATGTCTGCATGTACTGCAATAAGCTTGTCCGTATAGTAGACATTCTCGAAGAATACCACTGAACGTCCGGCCATGGCTGTTCCATCAAATGTAAACTTCACATCCACACTGCCGTCTGCTGATGCTGCAGTAAACTTAGCTGTCGATACAAGCTCGTTTCCGTCTGCGTCTGTAAGAGGCTCTCCTGTTTCCTTGTCTACGGCTGTTCCCCTGACTGTGTACTCCTTGCCCGGTACCAGATTCCGGTACGCTACTGTATCTGTGACAGAGACTTCCTTCTTTGCCTCGCTCACGTTAATCTTTGAGCTGTCATCTGTTGCAGTAGTCTGTGCTGCTGGAATGTGGATTGTCTGGCCCTCATCATTAATGTCCTTATGCTCTGCAACCTCCACATCCTCAAGTGTAAGTGTCTCATAAACTACAAAGCTCTTTCCTGCAAGTCCTGTTGTGTCAAACTCAAACTTGAGCTTCTTTGTGCCCGATGCACGTCCTGCCGTGAAAGCCATCTCCTGTGTGACAGGCTCTCCGTCAACAAGCAGCTCTTTTCCTGTTTCTTTGTCCATAAGCACACCGCTTAACGTGTATGTCTCACCCTTTAAGAGGTTAGTGTATGTAACTGTATCGGTTATAACAGCCCTGCTGTCTGCAAGTGTAAGGTGATCAGCTGTCTCACTGTCTGTGGCAGTGGTGTGGATTTCAGGGAAATAAATAGTCTGGTCTTTATTCTCCATATCCTCCTCTGTGGCTGCCACGTAATCGCCATATGTGAGCTTCTCGCATACAACTACTGTCTTTCCGCCAAGTGCAGATGAATCAAAGTTAAAGTGCATGTCGAGCACCTTCTTTGTTCCGTCAGATGTAAATGTCTGTGAAGCTGTCACCGGATTTCCGTTTACCATGACTGCTTCACCTGTGTCCTTGTCCATGAGTGTGCCGGTAATTGTGTAATCCCTGCCTGCCATGGTGTCCGTGATTGTTACTTTGTCAATGATGTCTGTATCTGCCGATGGCTTGATAATCTGGTACTGTGTCTTTGCATCAGATGCCTGTGTTGTGATAACAGGTGTTGGCTCTGAATGGTTCTCGATTGTACCTATATCAACTGTAACCTTGTCTCTTCTGATAGAGAACTCGCCCTTATAGAGGATTTTTCCCCTGTTGTTGTCACAGGAAAGCTCCTCAAGTGTGTAATCACCATAAGGCATTGCTCCAACCGAGTCATCGACCTTTGCACTGCCATCTGCGGAAGAAAACCACAGTCCGTCATACGCACCGCCGCCGTTTGTGTTCTTTGAGTGTGCGTTCCAGCTGCTCTCTGAGCTGAAATAACCGTTCTCATCAGTTTTGATGATGTGGCTCTCTCCGGTGCCTTTGCATGTAACCCTGAATGGAATGTCGCTCATTCTGTTCTGATTGTCTGTGTCAATCTTAGTAAGCTTGAAGTCACCACGCTTGATTTTGTCGCTTACCTTAAAGGTGTTGCCGCCTTTTAACTGGGCAAGATTGCCGTTCTGTGTAATCTGTGCTACATATTTGCCTGTAATCTTCTCACCTACTCCGCCTACCTGAAGATATGCTCCATCAAGATTGTATCCTTCCGGTGCCTTTGTTTCTTCGATTGAGATTGTGCCGAGTGGTAATACTACTGTGCCATTTGATACTTTATAAAAATCATCACCTGAAACTTTACAAGTATTATTTAATGCAGCCATATAATTACCACCTGCAGTCTTTAGCGTCTTTATAACCCAAGTACGTGTGGCATTTGCCGGAAGATTTCCTGCATTGTAATAGCCTGCATAATATTTAACAGTAAACTCAGCATTCTCAAGACTCGCTCCGCCCTGTACCTTGTCACCGGTCTCACTGTCTACCTTGTTGATGCTTATTCTTACAGGATCGTTTGTAGGTGTATCTGATACGCTTAGCGCTGTATTCTGTCCGGCTGTTACAGTAAATGACTGTACCGAACTATCAAGTGCATATCCTGCCGGAGCTGTAAGCTCCTTGTAGTAGTATGTTCCGGCATTCAGTGAAACAGCAGCTGCATTGCCGCCTGCATCCGTTGTCAATGTAGTAACCTGAGCTGAACAGCCTGCATCAGAATAAATTCCGTATACAGCTCCTGCAAGTGAATAACATGAGTTTCCTGATGTGATTCCTGTGTTAGCTGACGTCTTGCTTAATGAAACTGTACCTGTCGGTGTGTATTCATAACCGAGAATGTTCTGGGTTTTTCCTGTTGCAAGAACAAAGATTTTAAATGAATCCGGAACCGGCTGCCATGTAAGTTTAAATCTTGGAGCGTTTTCATTAATAAGTTCTCCGGCCGTATTAAACCCAAGTACATTCTGATATGCCCAGTTTTTAAATGAAGAATTACAACCATGCATAGCTTCGCCACCTTCATAAGAAGCTGCATCTGCAAGGATAATGTGACTTAAAGCAATGTACTTGTCATCATCCATTGCACTGCCGTCATACCATGTGGCAGGAAAATTGCCTGCATTAAAGCCCGGTGCTCCCCAGCAGTAATAAGCTATATGTCTTAAATTTTCCGCTGCTGACTCATCGCCAGGAGTCTTCATATAAGTTGCTACATCGTAATGCTTTGTATACGTTCCTGCAGCTGGAGTTTTCTTGGATGGTGTTATACAATATGCATAATTGCCTCCTGCTGACATTTTTCGTGTCTCATAACCTGCATATTTAGCTGACTCATTTGATACTACAAGCTCAATTGAATCATCCGCCGCTTTTACAGGTATGGTACCTGTCCCGGTTAATAATGTTGGCACTGATAATATAACTGCCATGGCCAGTGCCAGCACTCTTTTAAGTTTTTTCATGCTTTATTTTCTCCTTTATTTTGTGCATTAAAAAAGGACCGGCCGTTATGGTCAATCCCTGTACTCTAATGCTTATGGAGGCGCCCGCTGCATGATGTTTGGACGTGATATAAGTTTTTTCATCCTGCCCTCCTGTTAAGCTGTGTTAAATTTTTGGCTTACAATTTGTAACAAAAAAGGAACTGCACGAGACCTCTGTACAATTCCTTTATCATCAATTATATATTACACTACCATGAAAAAGATATCTACTACCACTTACTACCACCCTATTTTGTGGCACCGCATACGCTGCACTTCTCGCCATACACATACTCTGTATATGCCGGCTTGTCCACTACCCATACTTGGGTTGTTTCTGCATCGTGATGAATTGTTCCTACCTGCACTTGTATACAGCTGTAACTTCCATCACAAATATCTCCATGATTTATTACATTCCAATCATCAGTTCCCAAATCTTTTCCGCATTTATTGCAAACATTATGCCAGTCATACTGTGGCTCATCATATGCAGCCTTTACCACCTTTGTCTCATAATGTCCCTCTTCCTTGTGCTGAATGGTATTGGACACATACTTTACCCATTTATGGGTACACTCCGATTCGCCCTGTGATGTGGTATTTGATGCTGCAGTACTGCTATCAGCTGCCTTATTTGTTTTGGTGCCTGCATTTGATGCACCTGTACTCTGTGTGCTGTTGTGCTTTACGGCTGTTGAGGTACTATTCTTTGCACTGTTCTTACTGTCTGAACTGTTCTTCTTTACTGTACTGTCAGCGTCTTTACTGTCAGCAGACGAAGATGCAGTAGTATCTGATTTTGATGTACCGGAACCAGATACCTTTTCATCGTCCTTTACTGTTGCAGCCGTTTCTTCAGACTGTGTATCCCCTGCAGTTTCAGATGTACTTTCCGTGCTGTTTTGCGTATCGGATACTGCTTCCTGTGTATTTGATTGTATATTGCTGCTCTTACTTCCGGCTGTTCCGCACGAAGCTGCCGAAAATACAACCGTTATCGCAAGTATTGCTGTTATGATTTTTCTCTTCATGCTGTTACCTTCCTTTCTATAAACGTGGGGCTTTTACTGCCTTCTGCGGCTTTTTTACAAGTGTTGTGCCCTGTAAGCAGTTATCCGCTATCCATTCCTTAAGTTTTACGTTATCGTTGCTCTCATAATAATCAACAAGCATCTGCTTAAATGCACCATCATATTTGACCGGGACATTGAATATGCCTCTGCCGTTTTCTATAAGTATCTTATTGGCTGCAAACGAACCGACTCTCTTATTTCCGTCCTTGAACATCTGTGTACGCATAATGTAAAGACCGATAGACAAAGCTCTGTCCGTAATGCACTCTATCCTGTTTAGTTCCTGCAGATCCCGGTATATTGTTTCTACATCCGGTATCTCTGGTCTCCAGTCTGTGCCTGATATCATGACATCATCAACACGGAGCTTTCCAAGATACTGGTAAGGCACGTCAAATCTGGCTGTCAGTTCATGTATTGATTCAAGAAACACCAAATCTACAGGTTCATCCAGATGATCAAACAGATAATGCCATCCGTCCCTGAGGCAGCATACCTTGCTCATGTCGGTCGGTGTTACTTTATCTACATTTACATTATTAAGAATATCCTGTGTCTCTGCAAAGGTCACTCCTATTCCCTCAAGATTTGCCTGCTTATAGATTGAGTCTACGAGCACTCTCTTTGCACAGAATATATTTTCTTCTTTTGTCATGTTGTATATGTCTTTAATTTCTTTCATCATTTTACCTCTTTTACTGGTTATTAGTGCTTTTATCAGTGAAGTCGAAATACAGTTCATCATCTTCACTTTCAGTATTACCTCCCCAGTGATAACCTCTGTCAAAGGCTTCTTTAAAGATTTTCTGCTGGTCCTCCTGTATTATCTTTGCAGCCTCCTGTCTCATGTGCCATTTAACAACCGGTATAACTATCACAAGTGCTAATCCGATAACTAATGCTGTTGCCTTGATAATCTTATAAAATCTGCCATTATTCCCCATCTTCATCCCTTTTTGCCTCCAGTCTTTTTAATTCTACCATATATGCAAGCATTCTTTTAGTGTATACAGGACACTCACGGTCACCGGATATCCAGTGCCTTAAGGTTCCCATTGGAATACCAAATGTCTCCGAAAATTCTTTCTGTGTCATTCCCAGGGATTTTATCAGTTCCTTGAATGATACTTTTTCTTCCTGTGCAGACATAACACTCATTTCCCGGTCTGAATATATCATCCAGTCAGTCTTTTCATTTCCCATATATATCCTCCCTTCACTTATAAAGTAATCCAATGGGGTGTTTTTGTCAAGTAAAAACGTCCCATTGGATTGTTTTTGTGAGAGTTGCACAACAAAATGCTGCTCTTTAATCGTGATCACAAAGTTGTATTTGTGCAATATTTATCTTTTTTCACAATTATATAATACCACTTAACAGATATGCTATCTACCTCCATTTACCTCCACTTACTACCGGTCTTTTGTCGGCCGGAATATCTCTGAACTCCCATAAATGAGACATTTTATGATGATTTTGTAACTTTTAATGCACATCTGCCAAGCAACTAACTCTTAAAATTTTATTTAATGTGATTTTGCAAAATCCATATTTCTATATGAAATTCACAAAATATTTCACTTAAAAAGAGAAATAAAAATCATACTCTCTTTGAACAAAAAAGAAGGAGGATATTCCCAATGATTAAAACAATGCTAAAACTTCTGTTCAAATTAACAGCAAACTTTTTAATTCGCTGTCTGGTCAAAAAATACATGTCTCGTATTGTCTGGCCGCATATGAACATTCTGTTAACATACAAGCATAAACACGTACATATCATCATTTACATTTTTTCTTAGCACCAGGCTTAGATATTGAAAAACTGTAATGCAGGTACTGGCTGCCTTGTCTAATAAGGCTTGTCTTTTCCCTTTTAATTCTTCTTTTTCATTAATGGGACTTGTAATAGTTTCAGCCGGCTATACGATAACATGCATCATTTAATCCGGAGCGCAGCTCCCGTAAGTCCCATATATGGGAAAAGATAAGAATTAATTCCAGTAAAAGAAAAGGTAAGATATAAGAATGTATATAAAAGCGTTTAAATATATACCCTTTATGCCTTAAACACTGCATTTGAGCTTACCGGATGCCGGCATTCTTTTGGACTGGTATATGCCATATATATCTGCATTTATGGACTGGTTTTCCGGCATATGACATATATGTCACTTTTTTTGGACTGCTTTAAAAATATATCCGTATTTTTGGACTGATATGTGCAGGGCTGCAGTGCCATGCATGTCATCCGGTCTTTCCGGAAATGTTTTTTATTCATTTTTGAAGTATTTTTTGGATTTTATGCGTTTAGAAATGCAAATGTGCATGTTTTTGTGAACGTTTACGAGGCCTGCGTCGTCCGACCCAGGCTGTTTTCCATTTATATTGTTGAATTGAGAAGCAGGCTCTCCAGCTCTCCATAATCATTGTCACGCTGGCTGAAGCTGTTGAATCTGTTCTCCTTTGATTTGCTGTTTGATTTCACAGACTGTGTTTCCTGCACATCCTTTAAGCCTTCCAGAATGGCTTTTAAATGATGATGTACTGTCGGGGCAGACAGAGACCTGTCTCTCCATTTATGTCCGCTTATACTGTTATGTATTGCTGCTGAAAGGTATGTTTTTACATCTGCATGCTTTTTGGCAAAGGCTGAAGCGTACTGATACATAAGAAAAACTGTATCATCAAAACCTGTTTTGTCATACTTGATGTTATCTCTGTTTAATTCCATTCTGACTGACTGCTCATTATACATGTCCTGGTCATATCTGTGGCCTTCCTGACCTTTAGCCGGCTTTTTAAAGCATATCCTTGATGTTATGCGGTAAAACCCATCCTTGATTCCTATGCTGAAAAATCCACATACCTTAGACAGTGAATGTATATAGCCTCTGATTGTTCTGTCAGTTACCCCAAGTGATTTATCCCAGGCTTCATAAAAAGCCCTGACGCCATGCTTATAGCCTTTTCCGGTCTCAAAGCTTCTCTTTCTGAATTCAAGGGCCAGATACTTCTCTTTTGCTTTCAATGCCTTGAACTCGTCTGAACGGAACACCGGGCTTGCCAGATCTACATATCCCTCATTTCGGTATGTAGCCTCACTGCTTCCTTTCCACGGATATGCATTATCGTTTATCGTAATGTCATAATCACTTGTAGTGCCTGCGTCATTCTGGTTGCGTCTAAAAGTCACAATTCCCTTATCAGCAAGGCCATACAGCGCATTATAAAAAGACTGCTTACATCTGTCATACTCATCGCAGTAGTCTTTGTAGTATGCCCCATACATGGTTCCACTGGTCTCATCAGAATGCTGCACTGCCCATACCAGCAGATCCATTTCACTGTTGCTTACATTATGAAGTTTTTCAAGTATTCTGTACTTAAGCTTCATCGGTTCCTCTTTGTTACTTCATTTTCTAACTGTTTTTTATGATTCCATTCAGACCTTTTCAGTCTTTCATTATCTGTTACGATTCTTATGTTATTTACGGCATCAGGATATTTTTTGAGCTGTGTACATACCTGCACCCATTCAGTCCATATCCAGTTAGGTATCACTCTTACATTCACTTCTTTTTCTCCTCTGAAAGCTGATGTATCCATTTAAGCTGCTCCGCATCATCCTTCTCACGGTCTGTGGAATATGCCATGCCGCATAACATCATTGTAGTGACAACAAATATCCCTAAAACAATAAAACTCACAATTATATATTGCATTACTCGTCTCCTCCCTTACATGCCGCACAGCTCATCACAGTTTTTACTGTAATTCCAGTCTTCAGACTCATCGTCAAACCAGTGGAACGAGCATCCTAATCTACCATCTACATCCACTGCTCCGTAAAACATGCATCCGCTGCATAGTCCTTCTGCTTCATAATCCTGTAATGTTAATTTTTCCGTATTATCTCTGTCCATATTACCGCTCCTTATTTTGTTATTATTTTAGTTTATACATTTAACCCCATCTCACAAAATGGGATTTAAACAGTCTGTCTGAAAGAACTAATTCTTCAATCTTTTGTCTTTCTTCAAAATTCAGGTATTTATGTTGATTTTTACCCATTGTTATTACCTCCGTGTACCGGATTCCGGTACGTTGCCAAATTTTATTATTGATATTGCTGTCGAACCACGTTCTTCTATAATACATCGATCAGGTTCTGCATACTTATCGAATGTATAATATGTTACAAAATATAATTTACTTTTTTTATACTCAGTTATATATACATAATTAACCGTGTCTACATAATGGAGAAGCTTCTCACCTGATAGTTTAAGTATATTCTCCAAATGCCTCCTCTTCCCACCTCTTACAGGTTCACCATAACTTAGTATTCCTGCTACACTCATCGTATGTATAGCCCAAATAGACAAAACTATCATTCCTGCCGGTTTACTTATGGGTAATAGCTTATATACTATCGGCACTAATGCCACCACCGCTATTAAAAAATAAATTGCTATTATCCAATTTACATAATCATATAATTCTGAGGTCTTTATTGAAAATCTAAAATTTTTGACTAACCCTAAATCTTTTTTTACATTATCTAAATTATAATTAGTATCATTTAAAAAATTATCTTTGATATCTGATATTATGTCTGCTCTTTTACCTGTCTTATTTTTACCCATTGTCGCTACCTCCGTGTACCGGATTCCGGTACGTTTAAATTAAATCTTAAAATTGCCATCCTATATATGCTATAATGTAATCACAAAAAATAAAGGAGACTTATATTTACAATGTTTGATTTTCTTAATTACATAGAAAACGAGATTATTAGTTTATTGGGTGATAATGTAGACATTGCGGATTTTTTAGTTGGCGAAATAAAAATATATCGCCAATACTGGCAAAAATATCAATGTGATCGTACTCGCAGTCCTCTATATACTTCTGATACACACCTTTATGAAACCCACGAATTTCATCTGCATAACGGAGGAATTGTTACCATTAGTTGGGATATTGAAGTCCTTTATTCGTATGCCAAAAAATATAATATTCCAATTTCACATTATTCGTTAAATAATTTCAATCTGCTTCTCAAACAGGATTTATTAAATTCTGCGGATGAATTTAAACGGATTTCTAATATTGTTAAACATCCATATAACCATGCATACGATACATTGCTTATAATAGATTTTAAACCTTTATCATGCTGTCTTTTTTTAGATGGAAGACACCGATATATAGAATATACAAAGTTTAACCCAAACTCAGCCATCCCTTTTTACTTATTAAATGATGAATTGTGTATGACTGCCATTTTAACAAAGTCAGAGTTGGTTACATATATAATTCTTCACAATATATCCGTTATAAATAATTTTATTATGGGAAAATCTGATCTTAGCTCAATAATAAATCTTTCACGATGCCTTGAGCCTAATTATCCCAAATAACTTTTGTTTTTCCATTTTCATCAATAAAAATTTTTTTACCACTGGGTGTATGTACACATATCCCCTTATGTGAAGAACTTATTTTGCCAATCTTTAATCCTCTTTTACCTGTCTTATTTTTACTCATTGTCGCTACCTCCGTGTACCGGATTCCTATCTTCTACATCTCACACTTCCACCAGCATCTATATCACCTGATACGTTACCACAAGTTTCAGAACCACCTGCGTCTATATCTCCTTTGACATCTCCACTGACTTCACAACTGCCACCACAATCAATACTTCCTGAATTGCCGTGAACTTCTACTGATCCACCACAATCAATTTTGTTTACATCTCCTTCGATGGTTACTTTAATATCACCACTATTACACTCTTGAATTGTTTTACCATCTACAATAACCTTTCCATTGCTGATGACAATATTAATTCCTGAACATGTGATTGTTTTACCATTAATGGTTATTCGTAAGAAACCCCTTTCCTGCCGGTTGTTTTTTTCTTTATGCGCCATGAATATTTTAATCATTCCGAGCCCTACTACTGCTATAATTACAAATATCATCAATTCATATGATTTAGTTAAAAGCATTGTCAACAGCGGCAGAAAAAGCTCCATAAACAATGAAAAAAATAAGTCTTCAAAATCTATGCGTTTTGTTATTACTCCAACAACAAAACTAATAAGAAATATTGAAATTGCTATTGTTCCTGATAGTGCAGATACAGACATATTTATTGCATTATACCCTATATGATATGTAAAATCTGAAGCACAGATAAAAGCTGTCCCTATAAGCAGATACTTATTTTCCAGTTTCTTTGGTACCTGTGACATGAACACATAAGCGATTTCAATTATCATTGCCAAATAAAATATCACTTCTCTCATTCAAAATCTCCTCGCCTCATCATCCGGTACAACGTTGCTTTTGATGGATACTGTTCATCTGTCTTTATCCCTGATTTCTTAAGCTCATCCAATGCAGTCTGTGGACTGACACATTCATCAATGAGTTTCTGCCTTAAGAATTTATACATTTCGCCATTTTTATCGAATATTCTTTCCTTGCGCCCCCTGTTATTCATTGATATTTCATACTGCTTCTGCGCATATTGGGCATCATAAACACCATCCTCATTTGTTCCACGTCGTATTTCCCGGTAAATTGTTGAATACTCAAAATTCATTCTCTCTGCGACTTCCATAATTGTAATGCTTTTATTAGTTTTAAGCATTTCCTGTATCTGACAGCGGTTTTCATATGTTACTGTCTTATATTTCCTGCTTATGTACATGTTTTACCTCCTTTTCATTCCCGGTACCGGAATCCGGTACCTCAAGAAAATCCATCATGTCAATCTGTCCTTCAATGCTGTCTGACGGCACTTTTCCTGCAGGAGCCCGGTTCTGTGGTTTATGAATTTTTCCAGAACTTCCTGTTATTAGCTCCCCAACAGACAAAGGGCTGTTTGTGTATTCTATAATCAGATGCAGCGCCTTTTTCCTGTAACGCTCAAATGTGGTCGGTGACATGTCAAACTGTATTCTTACGTTCTCATACAAATCATTTTCAACATATAACTGACTCAGCAGAGTATAATAAGGGTCGTCCAGCGCAAGGAAACAGGCCCATACACGATTAACCAAATCCTCCTGATACGACAGCTCTGTGAGCATCGTTAAAAGCTCTTTACGTCTTATTTCCCTGTCTTTTTCAAGTTTAATTATAAGGTCAGACAGGTCTTTCTTTTTTCCACCTTTAGGGCCGGGCAACAGGCTGTTATGAGCAGCTGAGATGCTTTTTTCAGCTATAAGCTCATCCATAAACACCCCCATGTCACTCCGGCTTACCTCGCGGAAAAGAAGAACCATCTTTTTATTAATGTCATTTAGCATTTTTTCGCGGTTAGACAGTATTTTTTTAATTCTGTCTTCTGTAATTATTACACTCATTTATTCACCCTTTTTCCATATGCGCGGCAGATATAAAAATCTGCCGCAAAGGTTTTATGATGGCTGCCATTTCTGGCAGCAAATATACTTTCTGCATTTGATGCAACGCACGGCTATATTGCATAGCAACATAGCCTGCGAAAAGTACCATTATTCTTCCATATCTTCAGTATCCCCAACATCCGGACCTTCTCCATACTCTCTTGCACATCTTTTTGAATCAGGATAGAGATACATACATGCTCCTCCCGATACCGAACATTCAAATCCGTGATATTCATCTGTTTCAATTGCATACGAACATCCCATATTATTTTTCCTCCTTAGCCAATTTTTCTAGTCCTTGTACTATATACTCCTGCCTTCTTAAAACTTTAACCGGAACATCTGCACCGTTCTCTGCACGCTGTCTAATCATTTCAAGCCTCTCTCTTTGTTCTGTAAGGTAAAAAGCCAGGTCATACATAACTTCCAGACTTTTTTTAAATTCCTCTTCATCCTCATCGAATACATTTTCCTCATCCTCCTCTGACATGATTTCCTCGTCTATGTCCATATCAATGTTGTTAAATGCATACTGACCGGTCATGCCCTGTTCTTCCTCCTGCATCCTTTCATATCTGTCTGAGCCTGTAACTCCATCCACAAGGTCAAGGAACTCTGTCCATGACAGTCTGTCCGAATTACACACTATGATGCCCTTGGGAGAGCAGTCATATGATATTCCTGCCTGGCATCCGCCACTGTATGATTTTGCAAAATGAGACAGAAGGTATTCTCTCAGCTCTTTGGATGAATTAAACCGCCGGTCTGCGTCCTTTAAAAACAGATCATAAAAAATTCTGACCTGTCTTGGTTCCGGCTCTCTTTTAGGTTTGGAAGCTTCCTTATGTGCTTCTATCTCCTTCATGGTTGTCTTTCCATCCATTATCAATTCTTCCTGCTTTTCTTCAGGAAGTGAGGCCAGTGCCAGCGCAGCGCTTTTATTTAAATGTCCCTTTTCCAGAGCCTCTCTTCCTTTATCACCAAGATTTTTTGAAATATTTACATAATCGCCAACTGTCGTTTTTCCCATATTCAGAATGCGGGCTATTTTTTCAACCGTCTTACCTCCATGCACATGCTTAAACTCGTCAGGATATTTATCAAGCAGATATTTGATGCGTTCTATTTCATGCAGCTTTTCTGCATCTGTCTTTGGGATGAAGCCATTAGTCGCATAAAGCTGGAACTCTGCCTGCACATCATCAACATGCTCTACCTTGCATGGAAGGAACTCAAACTCCTTAAGTCCTTCATGCTCTACCAGATACCTGCAGGCAAGTCTTCTGTGATGACCTGCAATGATTTCATATGTGTCAGTTCCACTTTTTCGGACCAGTAAATCCTGAAGAACCCTGCCGGCCGATTTAATCAGCTCTGCAAAAGCAGCTATATCATCCTCTGTTGCACTTTTACGATACTAGTCTGTATTGTCAATGAGCTTGGTGTAATGTATCCATCTGGTCTCACTGCGTGGTCTGTTGTCAGTTTTCTTTACATCACTGTTAAATACAGCTCCGAATTTAGCCATGGAACTCACCTTCTTTCACGCCTAAAATCTCATTTGCAAGCTCCAGATAATCATCTGCTACCGGATTACTTTTTCTATGTTTTGCTACCGGCTTATAGAGCAACAGGGCATTATCAACTGCTGACGAAGCACTTACACATGTTGTAAGAAATGGATAATCATGTCTGCCAACAAGGTCCTCATAAATCTCTCTTTGTGCCCTTCTGTTTGAATTCACCATAGTCGCAAATACTTTCCATACCGGTGAACATACAGGCTCCATTAACTCACCATCCATAACCGGATATATATATCTAAGTCCATTTATCTTTTCATCTACAACTGATAAATTATCACGACAGAATTTATTCAAGCATACCGGAGTAAGCACCAAATCAGCTGCGCAAATACATGTAATAGTCAGCTGCTCAAAGGCAGGCCTCGTATCAATAAGGCATATATCATATCTGTCTGCCACGGTATCCAGTGCCTTTTTTATTACATCAATCTGTGATGCATCATCTTCCTCCAGTTCTGTGCTGCCCGGTATTATATCAATATTGCCATACCTGGTTCTATAAATGCTTCTCTTTACGTGTGCCGGATTCCGGTACACATCTTTGATTGACCGGTCTGTCTTTCTTGGTAAAAAGAATGGCGTTGCATTTGCCTGTGGATCAGCATCCACAACAAGAATCTTCTTTCCAAGCTGCATAAAAGAATATGCAAGATTTACTGTTGTAGTGGTCTTACCTACACCACCTTTTAAGTTGCTGATAGTTATTTTGTTCATCATAAAACCTCTTTTCTGCTGTTTTCACAGCTATAAAACCTTTTAATAAACAGTTCTGATCCCCTTGAGTTCGTCCGGTAATTGCTCAGGCAGATTATCCAAATCAAGTTCCATCAAAATTTTAAGTCGTTCACTTGACTTGTTGTCTGCTTTCACTGCTATATTTTTTCCATTCACATAATGTCTAGAGAAATTTCCTTCTCCATCGTACCCACACAGAATTTCTTCTTCATGTTCTCTACGATTCTGTATAAGTATCCATGTTCCACAAGCCTGTGACCTTATTGTTATCTTTTCGTTTTCAAGCCACTCACAGCCTTCAAATTTTGAATAGGCCAGCTCTTTCATTTTTGGCAGTTCAATGTAACTTACATTCTGCGCACGTCTGAAAAGCTCTTTTTTGCCAATATACTCGTAAATATTCTTTGCCATAAGTGGCTCCTTTCTCTGAAAATCGTAACTGATTTACAGTTTTACTTATTTTTTCTGATTAACTTACTGTCATCAAACCATTTAATACTGCTTCCGGCAAACTCCGTCTTTGGAATATACACACTAGCTGTTGAGGTGAATAATTTGTCGCTTTTTCTGAAGTATGCTGTTGATGTTGTGTTCATTTTGCGTCCTCACTTTCTTATAAATGTTAGTAAATCAACTTTTGGCACATAACACCGTGTTTTATTGCATACCCACTGTGTTTTTTGTTACAATGTGTGTGCGGTGAATGTGTGTGTTTTAACATAGTGCCTATAGCGAATGCCACTTTGTATTACACCCATTCTTTACAACTAAAAAACGCGGTAGAGTTAATTTCTTAACTCTACCGCGAGCGGTGTAGAATGCATAAGGATTAACTCTTTATGCATTTAATATAATACTTTACGCAAAGCTTCCGCTCTTTTATAATCTCTCAGTATTACTGGAATTTGACTTTATAATTTGTATTGCATAAAGTTTCCATTATGAACAAATCCATACGCTTTATATAATTTTACCCCCATATCAGAAGCAGTAATCTGTATTGAACCACAGCCATATTTTCTTGCTTCCTCTATAACTCTGTGCAGAAGCTCTTTTGCAATTCCCATCCGTCTGTAATCAGGTTCAGTAAACATACTTGATAACAGTCCAATTTTTCCGCTTGGGCAACTGAAATATGGGGGCTTTTCAACAAATGACATACCGCTTGTTCCGATTATCTTGTTGCCGTCAACAGCTATCCAAGATACGAATGTACCTTCTGTCATATGACGACTATAATAATCTTTTAAGGCAGGTTTTAAATCAATATCTTCTTTTGCGCCTTCTTCTCTTAATTGATTTATTCTCATTTCAATAAAAATATCCAGTTCATTTTCAGTCAATCTCTTATATTCTATTGACAATTCATTATCCCTCCAAATTCAAATCTGTCTATCAGTTCCCTTTATAATTCCATTATACTCTCATCTATTGGGAAGCACAAACATTTTGCGTCTATCGTTTTACTCTTCCTTTTAGTCAAAAATAGAGCCGCCTGTACTTTGGCGGCTCAAATTACCAATTTATGTTTTATTGACTAAACTAATACAATACTATTCTGAGAATTGAAACGATATAAAGTATATGTAATCATTTTGTTGGTCAATTTCTCCTTGTTCAATATTTTGAATAGGCGTTGTGCTCAGACCATCTTTTCCATAAATAAATGCTGCCAACCCTTGCTCTGAATTTTTTTGAATCGAAACTTTTCCTTCAATTTGTGTTGCGGATCTTCCGTAATATTCTCTTCCTTCTACTTTTTCCAGAATAGGAATCGTCGTAGAATATTTGGTCGACGTGTCTGCAACTATAAGCTTCACCTCAAATTCCTCAAAATCCGGTACAAGTACAATCTTACCTTCCGTCGGAGATTCAACCTCTTCGTAAGATAACTCTGCAATTTTATTTTTTGCTGCCAATTTTCCAAAATGATACTCTGATATAAATATGGTCAATGACTGAAACTTCTCATTTGTGTGATAATCGAATAAAAAGGCACCATCCACTCCAGATAATAACTCTGCGGTTTTCATCTCTGTCCCTTCTTTGTCTACCGCTGTAATATAATTCTTTGGGTAACTACATTTTTGAACAAGAATCATCCCAAGTGAAAATGATGTAATCAATACAATGAGTGCTAGTCCTATTATTGATCGTTTTAGATTTTTTATCTTATATTTACTATCCTTGGCAATTCGAATTAAATTGTCTTCTGATTTTTGTATATAATTTTCTTCCCTAATATCTTCTCCTGCAAAAAACTCATTTATGCTGATTCCCAACATATCGCATAACGTAATATAAACAGATACATCCGGCAAACATATCCCTCGTTCCCATTTTGAAACAGATTTGTCACTCATCCCAAGTTTCTCCGCAACTTGTTTTTGGGTTAATCCTAACGATTTTCTCTTGTCAGCAATATATTTTCCTGTTTTTATGAGATCCATAGTATCCCTCCTTTAAGATGATACTAACTGATAATCTAACATTTTAACACCCCTTAGAAGTAGAATAAGCATGTTTTATGAACATACAGCCTATCAAGATAGCCAGTTTTATCTATATCGCCAAATCCAACGAGCAAATTTTCCTCTACTGCAACGAGAGTATAATGTTGTAAAAAAGAACTATTCCATACATCCAAATCATCATTTCCTTTTCATCTGGTTTTGATTCTGCCCGTTAACCCCTTTACACTTTTATGATATCTCCCCATGCTGCGCACAGTTTTTCAAAGGTCCATGCCGCATTTGCAGGGCTTGTGGACGGCAGCGTGACTGCCTCCATGCCTGTCAGCGGAAGCTGATATTTCTTATAAAGTGCCCCTGCTTTATTTCCGTTTGCAATGACCTGCTTTATATCGGCTGTGGCAAGAATTTTCCTTATATCTGTCGGTTCGACGTTTTTGATGCTGTTGTCGCTCGAACCCTTGATATCACAGCTTTGTATCACATCCCATATGGCTATGTGGTTTTTAAACAGCATATATTTCTTCTCATCTATCGTCTCCGGCACCGGTTCATCCAACAGATACGCAAGCAGCTTCCAAAAACGGTTCTGCTTGTGTCCGTAATAGAAATTGTTTTCCCTTGATGCAACGGACGGCAGAGTGCCGAGGATCAGTATGCGGCTGTTTTCATCATAGACAGGCTCGAAGGAGTGGGTTATGTGTTCGTATTCCATATTGTTACCTCTTATATCTGCAGCAGCTCTTCCGGCTTATCAATACATTTTAACTATACTACAATGCCGTTGTTTTTTACAACAATACGCATAGTTCCCAGAAAAATAACTTATGATTATTATACTTTATCCATCTTGATTTCACAATCTTTTGTTCACGACAAAAAAGTAGTCGTTTCACTTCCACATTTTTTGACGTTATAACCCATTATAACCCATTGATGTTTCACTCAAAATGGGTTATAATAGATTGTAAGAAACGGGGTGATATTATGGATATCTACAAACGAATTTATGAATTAGAAAACGAGATAGCAGCCTTACCACAAGGTTCTATCAACATGAAGAAAATTTACGGCAAAGAGCAGCCTTATCTGCAATGGACAGAGAATGGAAAAAGCAAAAGCAAGTACATTAAAAAGAACGAACGCGAAGAAATTTTTGCAGGTGTTGAAAGGCGCAAACAGCTTCAAGAAGAATTGAAAGAACTGAAACAACACAGTTCTATTGATCCATCTAAATCTACAGATTTTGAAACTTCTGTCATTATCGGAGAACGTCTTCTGGCACTGACAAAAGGTGTAAAAAACTGGGGAAAACGTGATTGTTTCAGACAGTTACAGGCATATTTAAACAGTGAGGAAACAGATCGTGTATGCTTGGTATTTGGTCTGCGACGAACAGGAAAGACAACAATGCTGCGTCAGGCTGTTTTAGGAATGACTCCATCACAGTCCGCAAAATCAGCATACATCAAAGCAAAAGGGAGCGATACCATGGCAGCGATGAATCGTGATTTGGGCAAACTCCTTGATCTGGGATATGAATATGTTTTTATTGACGAAGTAACCCTAATGCCCGACTTTATTGATTCAGCAGCACTATTCTCTGATATCTACGCTGCACAAGGTATGAAAATTGTTTTATCCGGAACAGATTCTCTTGGCTTTTGGTTTGCGCTTCATCAGGAACTTTATGATCGAGCTGTTACGATTCACACTACCTTTATTCCATTCCGTGAACATAGTCGTTTACTCGGTATCGACAGTATTGACGAGTATATTCGCTATGGCGGCACACTTCGTGCAGGAGAACTGGATTTTGATGATAAAGACGTTATTTCAGAGGATGCTTCGTTCCGTGATGACGAATCCACACGGCGTTATATCGATACCGCAATCTGTAAAAATATCCAGCACTCCCTGAGTTGTTGTCAAGACGGAGGATATTTCCGTCATCTCCAATCACTCTATGAGGCAGGTGAACTAACAGGTGCTATCAATCGAATCATTGAGGATATGAATCATCGTTTCCTTATTCGTATTCTGACCGACAAATTCAAATCTCATGATTTGGGTTCAGCTGCTGATGTTTTGCGAAGAGATCGTAATCCCAAACAGCGTACAGATATTTTGGATAAAATCGATACAGAAGCAGTAACCAAACGATTAATGGATATGTTGGAGATTCACAATAAAGAAGAACAATCTATTGGTATTACAAATGCTCACATAGAGGAAATCAAAGAATATTTGAAAGCACTTGACCTGATTGTTGACGTTCCACGAGAAACGGTAATTCCAAGTGCCGAACCACTAGAGAATATTTTATTCACGCAACCAGGCATGCGTTATTGCCAGGCACAGGCATTGGTTCATTCTTTGACAAAAGATGAATTATTCTCTACATTGAGCGAGCACGAAAAAATGTTAGTTTCTGAACGTATTTTGGAAGAAGTGCGTGGTCGTATGATGGAAGACATCGTACTTTTAGAAACATTCAAATCGGCTAAAAGGCATCAACGTGTTTTCAAATTGCAATTTGCTGTCGGCGAATACGATATGGTAATTTACGATGCTAAACTCAATACATGTGAATGCTACGAAATAAAACACAGCTCGAAAATTGTTCCAATGCAAGCCCGCTTCTTAGTTGACGAAGAGAAACTGAATCAAACAAGTCAGAGATTTGGCCAGATTACCAAGCGATGTGTGCTCTATCGTGGTGAAGATTCCGTCATGGAAAATGGCGTTGAGTATCAGAATGTAGAAAATTATTTGAAACATTTATAATTTTCCCCTAAAGAAAGAGAGGTCCATGACATTTAACATCATGAACCTCTCTTTCTTTATTATCCTCTATGAGCCATCCACTTCTTTTGCTTCTTCCAGCAACGGCTGTAGCTCGTTTGCTTGAGTGCAATATAAACACCAGAAGTACAGGTTTTCAAAGCTAATTCATGAAATCGTTTACACATACTTAACAGCTGATAAATACTGGAATGTTAATAATTCTACGCAGCAAAAAAGGAACCGGAAAATCCGGTTCCTTTTTGATATCGCATCTTTTATGATAAATATATTCTAACTGCTTCATATAAGTAATACACAAATCAGCTCAGCTCTATCTCATATGCTCCGGCTTCAAAATCCACCGTAAGAAGCGCATATGCTTCACCGTTATCATAGCGGATTGAAAGCTTTGGCCCTTCTCCTGCTACTGTGATGACAGCTCCCTTCTCAAACGCCTTATGGGTGTTTCTCATGCGAAGCAGCTCAAGCTGTTTTTGAACAACCTCCTTTTTCATGCCTTCTGCGATATCAGAATTGCTAAGGTTTGTTCTGTTAATTTCCTTGTGTCCTGATTCTCCGGCGCGTCTTACGGCCTCATGGTCATTTTTGCCTGCAAAGAGGTCAAGATACCATACCTGCGGCTTGCCCGGCATGAACATCTGAATAGCACGGGCCAGAAGCATTTTGCTGTCAGACTCACCAAGCGCACTGTAATATGTGGCATTGACCTGATAATATATATTCTTCTGTCCATGAAGATTTTTGACCATGCCGCCACGAGATACAATCAAATCTATAAGCGAGCGAATATCGTCCTCCGGAAGCAGACCCTTTAAATCCAGAAGAGGTATGCCGTCATGGCAGCCAAGCATATTGACAGTGGAGATTTTATCATCCACAACCTCACGCGCCCATTTTGCAAGGTAATCTGCTCTCCTGTTCTCAATCGCATCAATTACCAGTCCCGGTAAAAAGAAATCATATGTGGCATAGCCCTTATCTGCAAGGGTTTTGTATATTTTCTCCTCATATGCCGCATGTATTTCAGGCAGCAGAGTCAGCCCGAGCGGAGCTGCAAGCTCATGGATCTGCTGTAGAAATTCCCAGGTCTCAGGATCATTCAGGAAATTCTTTTTCCCCGGTGCCTTAGGCGCATAGGCAAATGCATCAAGCCGCACTATAGCCGCACCGTAGGATGCTATTTTTTTAAGTGTTTCACGATAAAAGTCCCATACCTTTTCGGACTTTATATTTAAATCCATCTGTCCCAGATAATCTCTGCCATGCACCTCCTGGTAAAATGTGTTCCAGTATGGCACCCTTCGTCCATCCGGAAACTCAACCATGAGAATCGGAAGCCCCGGCTTTCTGAAAAACATCTGCTTTAAGCATGACTCATCAGGCTGTATGTAGCCCTCGTCCGTCATGACTCCATGACCTTCCCAGAATTTGTTCCAGTCTATGAAAAAATCGCGGTACTCCGACTCATCGCCCTTTTCCACAAGATCCTTGAACTGTGGTGACTGTGCCGAAGCATGATTTAAAATAAAGTCAAGCTTTAAGTCAATCCCCAGCTCCTTCAATTGCGATAAATCCTCTATTGTCGCAAGCTCCTCATTCAGATTGTAGTCCACGACCGAAAATCCGCGGTCCAAATCCGAATGATACAGGCTTGGCAGAATATAAAATGATGAAAATGTGTCCTGCATTTCCTTCTTTTTTAGCAGCGCTGCGATATCGGAAAGCTTACCGCCCAGACTGTCAGGATATGCATTAAGCATAGGTTTATTGTTCATAGACTTTGCCATCCTTTCCAACTACGATACGCGCATTTTTACCCTGTAAATCAAGCTTTTCCTGCTCCAATTCTACCACGCGGCATATGAAAGGGCTTGCGGCGTTTTCGTCACGTCCTCTCTTAATGCGGCGCGCCTTAGTCTCCTCAGGCGAACTCTCCAGAAATACAGGTATATCAACACCCTTAAGGTATTCGCTTCCTCCGTGGGTCCACTCCAGGATGAGCACTTTAATTCCTGTGAAATCAGTCTCGTCATATGAGATATCACCGTCCTCGCGGCCCATATGCTTTATCTCAATTATATCTTTTCCTGCCTTAAACTCTGAAAGCTCCTTGTTAATCCTGTCAAAGTCAATCTCCTTAGGTGTTCCAAGATATCCACGTAAGCCATCCTCGCCGGACTCGTTATACACATTAAGGCGTTCCTCGTCGTTTCTCATCGGGATACGGTGTGGATAATTGTCCCCGGTCAGCACATAGCAGGCTGTATTATCGTTAAGGAAATACTGCTGCAGGGCTGCTGCAATCGTTGTCTTTCCTGAGCCTGAGCCGCCGTAGATGCTTATTACAATACGTTTATCAGAAGAACTATCTGCAGTGTCAGCCTCACTTGATTTTATATTACCGCACACCTTCTTTATCTCATCATACAGCTTCTTTGCCTCATCAAGCCTGATAAATGAAAACTGATATGCCTCATACTCCTTTACGGCAAACGGAAGCGGTATTCCTACATTCATCAGTGCTGCACCTGTGTACTGCCTGCCGGTATTTTCCTCAATATATACTGCATCAGACTCCAAGCCTTTAAGCTTCACATAGCAAGTAGCCGCGTTTGCCTCCGCATACAGACGAACCACGCTCACAAGCGCCCTGTCCTTTGTCCTTGAGACAGACATCCAAGCAGCCACCTCATCCTCAAATGGGCTTGTAAGACGCCAGTAGGTGCCCTCATTTATAAGCATCTCATACTTCTTAAAGGTCTTTATCTGCTCTCTGATTTCTTCCTTTTCCTCATCCGACAGAAGGGCCGGATTCAGCTCATAGCCAAAAGTTCCTGCCATGGCTGTGATGCCTCTTGTTTTAAGGCTTATCACTCTGCCTGTCTGATGATTTGGCACTGCCGATACATGCGCTCCCATGGATGATACCGGATAGAAGAACGATGTGCCATACTGTATTCTTGTGCGGTTTATGGCATCTGTATTGTCACTGCACCATATCTGTGGACTGTAGTAGAGCATGCCTGCATCAAATCGTCCACCGCCACCGCTGCAGCCCTCAAGAAGTATATCCGGATATCTTGTCACCAGACGCTCCATAAAATCATACACTCCAAGCACGTAGTCGTATGCAAGATTTCCTGCATACACATCAGCCATGCTTCTGTTCATATCCCACTTCACGTAGTCGATTTTTCCCTGGTCAAACACTGCGCAGATCTGATCGAAAATATTGTCCCTGACTTCTTTTCTCGAAAAATCTAAAATAAGCTGGTTTCTTGAGCGTACAGGAAGCTTTCCCGGAATCTGGATAGCCCAGTCAGGATGCTCTCTGTACAGATTACTGTCCTCATTCACCATCTCAGGCTCAATCCATATTCCAAATTTCACTCCCTGTGCATGCACTCTGTCGATGAGCTCAGAAAGTGTTCCGCCAAGCTTTTTCTCATTCACAAACCAGTCTCCGAGTGATGAATTATCATCATCTCTCTTTCCAAACCAGCCGTCATCCATGACCACCATATCTATGCCCAGTGATGCGGCCTCCTTTGCAAGATCTACTATCGTATCACCGGTAAAGTCAAAGTAAGCAGCCTCCCAGCTATTGATGAGCACCGGTCTTGCCTCACGTGCAAATCTGCTCCTGCACACATGCTCACTGATGCAGGTGTGGTACTGATGGGAAAGCTGTGAGAAGCCGTCTGCCGAGTATGACATGATCACCTCAGGCACTGTAAAGGTCTCTCCTGCCGCAAGCGGATATGAAAACAGCTCATCGGAAAGCCCCATTAAAAGGCGTGTCTGGTTAATCTGATCCTTCTCTGCCTCACATGAGAAGTTGCCACTGTATACAAAAAGCATACCATAGCAGTCTCCTGCATTTTCTGTAGTATCTCGCTGTGCGAGAATAACCGCCGGATTGTACTGGTGGCTCGAGGTTCCTCTGCGGCTTCCAAATGAAAGTGTGCCGTGTCCTAAGTGTGTGCGCTCAAGATTGCGCTCCATGGCATGCTTACCGTAGAATCTGATCACATCATAGTCTCCGTAAACCATATCCAGACAGGCAGCATGAGCCTTTTCAATTGTAATATTTCCACTGCCTGTATTTTTAATGAGCACACTTCTTGTGATGACATCACAACCCTCGAGCACACCATAAAGCAGATGCACCTCAACGCCTGCGATATCATCGCCAAGAACTATTTCAAGAGTCTGCGCTTCATCATCAGATGCCCACACTGCCGGAAGTCCCTTTAGAGCGTATTTTCCGTCTCTGATTTCATAACTCTTATAAAGAAGCTCAACACTCTCAGTGCCCTGTTCGTTTTTGATATCAAGCGCAATATTTCTGAAATCGCCTGTACCAAGAGTTGGATACTCCTGTGGCAGCGTATCAAGCGAATATGTACGGTTCATGCCCGCTGCGTAAGGATTGCCTGAAAAGCCTCTGTCAGCATATGTCAGCACATAGTCCATATCACATGTGCTTTTTGCTCCGTAGTACAGATGCAGCAGATAGCCCAGTCTGTCCACCTGCATCTGATATGTGGTGTGAGCTGTCTGTAAAGTAAAAATTTTCTTGTTTGGATTAAATATAATTGCCATAAAATCACTCCATATCATTGTTAAAATAGTGTTTAAAAATTATCCCTTGATTGCACCGTTTGCAACACCGTTTAATATCTGCTTCTGGCAGATTATATAGAATATAAGTATCGGTATCAAAGCCAGAATATATGATGCAAATGCCAGATTGTAGTTGGTTCCAAACTGTGTCTGGAAATTCAGCTGTGCCAACGGCAGTGTATTCTGTCCTGTTCCTGACATGATGACAAGCGGTGTCATGACATCATTCCATGTACCGAGCGCTGTCAGGATGGCTACTGTCGCATGCATAGGCTTCATCATAGGAAATACAACTCTCCAGTATGTTGTCCATGTGCTTGCGCCATCGATGTCTGCAGCCTCCTCAAGTGCCATAGGGATATTTTTCAAGTATCCACTATATAATAATACATTCATTGGCATGTAAAATACAAGATATAAAATGATAACTCCTGCCCTGTTTCCAAGTCCCATCTGCGCAGTCTGCTTTACAAGAGGCATCATGAGAATTGAGAATGGTACAAACATACCACTTACAATGTAAAGATATATGAAACGGAAGCTCTTTTTCCTTGCCATGCCTCGTCCGATAACATATCCTGCAATCGAATGGATAAGGATTGCGAGAACAATGGTCACAATAGTGATAAGTAAGCTGTTTCCGAGAGAATGCCAGAAATCAGTCACCTTCATAGCCTCTGTGAAGTTTGAAAAGCTCCACTTTGAAGGGAATGAAAGAGCTCCTGCGACATCATTTGTCATCTCACTCGGTTTCTTGAAGGCAATGATAACAGCCATATACAGCGGGAAAAATACGGTTAAGGTTCCCAATATTAAAACGATGGTAAGTACCCAGTTTGATTTTTGTTTTTTCATTATAACTGCTCCTCCTTCTTATTCATAACGCCCATCTGGAATAGTGAAATAGCCACAATTACAACAAAGAAAATTACTGCGTTTGCACTCTGGAAGCCAAACTGTCCTCCATCCATACCATTTCTGTAAATCAGGTATGAGATTGACTCAGTGCTCTGCGCCGGGCCGCCCTTTGTCAATGACATAATCTGGTCAAATACCATGAGGAAGTTCTTTGTGCTGAGCACCAGATTGATTGTAACAAATGGCATAACGAGTGGAAATGTAACCTTCCAGAACTGCTTCCATTTGCCTGCTCCATCAAGCATGCTGGCTTCGTAAACATCCTCAGGCACTGTCTGCAGTCCGGATATATAAATAATGGTATTCATGGCAACCGCCTGCCATACCCCGACAATCAGCACACCAATCCATGCATATTTTTCACTCGCCAGAATACTGTTTTGTATAAAACCGATGTTGAAGGTATTTCCTACTGCCGGCAGAATATATGTAAAAATAAAGCTGAAAATGTAACCAATAACCAGTCCGCCAAGGATATTCGGTACGAAATAAATACCTCTCAATGCACTCTTGCCGCGGATATTGCTGTTTAACGCAACTGCCATTACAAGGCTTAATACATTTACAAGTACGGTTCCTGCAATCGCATATTTAAAGGTAAACAGATAGCTCTTTCCGACTCTGGCGTCGGTAAACAGGTCTGTATAGTTTCTAAGTCCGACATAATCATATGAGCCATAGCCCTTGTAGTTTGTAAAGCTGTAAATCACACCCTTTATCATCGGCAGTGTGTTGAATGCGAAAAATAAAACCACAACAGGTATCACAACTGCCCAGAATGTCTTGTCTCTATTTGACATTTTCTTTTTCATTTTGCATCCTCCTGTTCCTTCTGGTAATCCTGTACTTCACGAATCAGATCTCTGTTGTAACGCTTCCAGTCTGAATCAAATTTCTTTAAGAACTTCTCCTTTGCATTGTCGCCTGTGTCAAGCAGATATGTCTGAATCATGGCATCCACGCTCATCTCACTTGGATAATGGTGATCCTGATAATCCGACATACGATTGTCCTTTATATACTCCTGCATATCCTTCAGTGTATCCGGTATTGCGAAATCTCCATCCTTGCAGGCAATTCCGCCCTGGTCATCCAGATATGTCTGAATTGTCTCATCGCTGTACAGATATTCAAGCACCTCGTATGCTGCTTCCTTATTTTTGCAGGCCTTCATAACTGAAAACTGTAAATCTATTCCTGAATTTAACACATTGTCAGCCTCATTATCATTTGCCGGGAAAGTAAATGAACCGATATTCATATCAGGATTAACCGACTTAATCTGAGGAATAGCATAGCTTCCTATCGTGTACATGGCAGATTCACCTCTGGCAAAGGCTGTACATGCGTCATTGTAGCTGTAAGCATATGGATTGTCCTCTGCATAATCAAGTAATGTGCGTATCTTGTCGGCAACCGGAGAATATGCCTCCTCAAATGTCGTATTTCCCATATTTACCTGATTACAGGTGTCTGAATCACAAAGACCTACTGCAAGAGCATTCCACGGTGCCAGACATGTCCATGTATCCTTAAAGCCCAGATACAAAGGAAGTGTTCCGCTTTCCTTTATCTCATCGCACAGTGCTGTAAACTCACTCCAGGTTGTAGGCACCTTCCAGCCATTCTCTGCAAACATATCCTTGTTGTAAAGCACTCCTGCTGCATTTGCGGCGTAAGGAAGTGCATAGGTGCCATCCTTTGGAATGAACTCAAGCTCCTTGTCCATATCCAGATATGCCTCTTTTACAGTGTCCACTACATCCAGATCTGAGATATCCTCAAACAAATCTGCATCCAGGAAATTTGAATAATTGATATCTCCACCTATTGCAATGATATCCGGATAATCCTCACGGATGAAGCGTGTCTTTAAAATAGTCATAGCCTCATTCGGAGATGAGATAGTCAGATGAATATCATCGTGAGTCTCATTAAATTGCTTCTCAATCTTCTCGAAAGCCTTAACAGCCTCCGGCTTATAAGAAACCACCTCAATCTCAGTTTTTCCGTCCGCCCGCTTTTCATTTCCACATCCGGTCAGTCCTGTCGTGCACATTCCGAGTGCCAGCACAACCGCCATAGCCTGACAAATCTTTCTTTTTGCCATATTTTTTCACTCCTTTTCTGTTTTATTTGCTCTTTTTCCTGATAAACTGATTATAACATACCATTATGCATACAATAAATACCTTTATTTTTGCTTTTTTATATCAATATGCTATAAAATATGCTATAATTGCATATAATGTCGCATAAGGGTATATTTATAGTATTAATCAATAAGGAGTGACTCACATGGACAAGCTTTCCTTCAATATTTTTCCAAATGTAAATTTCATAGATTTGTGTATGTACCAGTTCGGCCACGAGCAGTGCGAACCGGGACACTCATTTGGTCCTGCCACAAGAAACCACTATCTATTCCACTATGTACTGTCCGGCACCGGCACTCTGATGGCCGATAATGCAAAGGGCATTACACAAACCTACAACATAAAAAGCGGGCAGGGCTTTCTGATTTTTCCCGGCCAGATAAATACCTATATCGCAGATGACAAACTTCCTTGGGAATACATATGGATTGAGTTTGACGGTCTGCGCGTCAAGGAGGCTCTCACCACAACAGAGCTTACCAAAAATAATCCTGTATATCACACACACTCAAAGGATATCCGCGAAAAGCTTGTTGAGGAAATGCTCTACATCACAAAACACCCCTCAGAATCACCATATCACCTGATTGGGCATATGTACCTTTTTCTGGATTATCTGATGCAGTCAGCCAAATCATCAAAACTCGTTCCGGGTGGGAAAATGAGTGATTTTTATATAAAAGAAGCGATGAATTATATCGAGCAGAATTTTCAGAATGATATCTCAATCGAAGATATTGCCAGAGTCTGCGGCATAAACCGAAGCTATCTGGGCAAAATTTTCAAAAATTCCGTTGGACATTCACCTCAGGAATTTCTCATGAATTATCGTATGATAAAGGCCACAGAGCTTTTAAAGCTGACCTCCTTATCCATCGCAGATGTTGGTTCTGCCGTTGGATACGAAAATCAGCTTCATTTCTCACGCGCCTTTAAAAATATCTACGGAGTGGCTCCGAGGGAGTGGAGGAACGAGCATAAATAAGCTCACTGTTCAGCCTTCACAAATTCATTTACATTGTCAGGGGTCACCTTCTCATACGGCAGATAAACATACTTTTTATCCTCAAACTTTATGTTTTTCATGCTGCCCCCGGTGGCTGCCAGATAGGCAAGCTGAGCCATAGCCCTTGCCTGTCCCTCCTTGTCATTGTAGACCGTTGCCGCAAGCTTCGACTGCTGCACTGCTTCAAGCCCATCGTCTGTGCCGTCCACTCCAAAAAATGCAGGTACATTTGACTCCGTCACACCAAGCTTTTCGTATGCGTCCATCGCTCCGAGTGCCATTGCATCGTTGTTTGCAATAACCAGCTCTATGCTGTTTTTATACTGACCTATAAGCTGTGTCATACGGTTCTGCGCCTGAGCACGATTCCAGTTTGCTATCTGACAGCTCAGCTTTTCTATCTGAAGACCGTTATTCTTCATGCTCTCTGTCACACTCTCTGTCCTGACGATGGCATCCTGATGTCCCATCTCTCCCTCCAGGATGACGTACTGTATCCTGCCATCACCGTTTTTATCCACACCCGGATTATTCTTTATATAATCGGCGATGAGTTCCCCCTGCATCTGACCTGACTGCTTTGCCTTGGCCCCGACATAGTACAGCTTATCCCAGCGATTTAAATCCTCATCAACCGGCTCCCTGTTAAAGAAAATAATCGGGATGTCCTTCTCCATTGCAGCATTTATAATATGCGACAAATCTGTTCTGTCTGCCAGATTAATACACAGCACATTGCAGCCGTCCTCTATCATCTCCTGCACCTGGTCATCCTGTGCACGCTGTGAGCCTGCAGCATCCATGATTGTCATGCTGATATCGTATTTGTCTGTATCAAGACTTGCGCACTCCTTTTTGAAAGTTTCTATCAGCTCCCCGATAAATGTATCCTTCTGGTCATAGCAGGTCACGCCTATATATATCTGTTTTTTCTCGTCAACTCTTGTGCTGCTGCACGAGACAAATGACAATATCAGTGCAAAACACAGTATCATCATAGTATTTCTTATTCTGCTTCTCATTTATTGTTCCCCCACTACTGGCTGATTGCATACAAAAGCTTCTTGTTTTCTTCATCAAACAGATTTTTTCTGGTAAGAAGCTGGTAAGATATCGGCTTTTCCTCTACTGAATATTTTCTACTGCCACGCAGCATATCCACCAGTCCTACAACACTTTTGTATCCGGCAGCAAATTCATCAGGTGTGATAAGAGCCTCTGTCCAGCCCGAATCGAGATAATATATGGCTTCTGTTGAGTTTCCTATTCCATATACCAGTGCACCCTGCAGATTATTATCAGAGGCTTCCTTTGCCGCATCAACCACACTTGCATCATCTATTGCAAGAACTATGTCAACCTTTCTCTGTGACTGCAGATTTATTTTCTCCCCGGTATCCGAAACACCTGATACAATCCACATCACAACACAGCCGCTCTCCGCAAGAGTATCCTTTATGCCATCAATGCGTTTTTTACAGGCATCGGATTCAGTGTTTTCACAATAGATTCCTATTTTTTTACCTGAAAGTGTTCCGTTGTTGTCAGCAAGAAGCTTTTGTGCCAGTTTGGCACCCATGCTGTACTGGTCAAACTCCACTGTATTTAACGACTTAAAGCTCTCGCTTCCCGCCTGGTCTCCGACAACCATTATCGGTGTCTTTTTATTTATCCGGATAAGTGTATTAAGGCTTTTTTCTTCTGTCATTTTTTCTTCTGTTGGCTTGAAAACGACCGCATCAGCTTTTTTGTTTATCTCCTGCTTTATGACATCAATTTCATCTGACATGTTGTTCAGATTTTCCTTACTTATCATAACTACATCCACACCATACTCAGAGGCCGCCATTTTCATGCCATATTTAAACGCAGCACTGTGGCTTTCATCCACATCAGCCATCACAACTGCAATACGCTCCGGTTTTTCATTGAGCTTATTGTATGCGATAAAACCTATTCCTATCACAAGCAGTACTCCTAGCAGCAGCTCTGTTATGATGAAGTTTCTCTTATTCTTGCTCATATTTGTCCATTTATTTTTCACTGTCACACTCACACCTCCCATGCAGCAAGGGAATTGTACTTGCTTCATACTATATGATGCTCCTCAAATTGAAGTCTGTTTTCCTCTGAATAGACAATTGCCGGGATTTTGATTGTCACAACAGTTCCCTCATCAAGCTCACTTTCTATATGCAGGCCATAGCGCTCTCCAAACAGTATTTTTATCCTGTTATTTACATTGACAAGCCCTACTCCCGAACCCTTCTTGTGAACCCTGTCCGTATTTGTCAGCAAAAGCGGAATTTCATTCTCCGGAATGCCCATTCCGTTGTCTGATACCGTTATGATGATATCCTCTCCCACTTTTTGGCCTCCGACTACTATCTCTCCGAAATCGTCCAGCTCTCTGATTCCGTAATTTAGTGCGTTTTCCAAAATCGGCTGAAGCACCAGCTTCACCGCACAGTAGTCCATTATTTCCTCGTCTACCTCAAAGCTCACCTCAAATTTGTTCTTATAGCGCACCTTCTGAATATTCATGTAGCTTTTTGCGTGCAAAAGCTCATCGCGTACAGGTATTATGGTATGTCCCTTCGACAGACTGATACGGAAAAGTTTTGCAAGCTGCGTAATCATAAACGAGGCCTCCTCGTTTTTGCCTCCTTCAATCATCCATGTGATGGAGTCAAGAGTATTATACAAAAAGTGCGGATTAATCTGGCTTTGAAGCACATCAAGCTCGCTCTTTCGTCTCTCGTTCTGCTCCCATACGATCTTTTTCATGAGCTCATTGTTCTGCTTATATGAATTACGTATAGAGTATCCCAGATGCCGTATCTCTGAGGAACCACCTACATAAATATCTGCTTCATTGCCATTCTCATACCTTTTCACAGAATCATCCAGCTTCATTATCGGCTTTGAAATACGTATAGCTATCACTCTGTTTATCCACACAAACATCATAGCCATAATAATCATTATAACAAAAACAAACTGCTTCACATCCGCCATCTTATTGGTAAAGATGGAGTATGGCATCACACATACAAGCTTCCAGCCTGTGTAGCTGATTGTATCTACCATAATCTTACGATGCACTCCATTCAGATAATCATCATATATACTGTTTTGCGACTTTGCCGCAACATCGCTGTTTTCCGGAACATCTCCATCAAACTGTATCTGATGCGGATGGTAAATAATATTGCCCTTTGCATCACACAGATAATAATACTGTCCTTTTCCCGATGTATTTATCCTCTCAAGCATCCTTGATACACTCGAATAATCCATGTCCACAAGCATCACACCCATCTGTGATTCTGAACCGGAGGTCAGCTCCACGGCACGGCTTGATGATATGACCAGATGATATCTCATGGAACCATCGTCAAACAGATTCTGTACATGAGGTGTTGAAAAATGTATATTTTCCATGCGCTCCATAGCTTCTATGAACCAGTCCTGTTTTGTCACATTCGGGTCCTCCTTCTGGGACACAACAGGCTCTGCAGCTATAAGGCTTCCATACTGATTATACAAGGCAATACTGCGCAGATATTCCTTGTTTGACTCATAGAGCAGGCTCATGCCATCGTGTATGCTGTCAGACTGCTTTAAAATATCATTCTCCTTTATTACATTATAATACGCCGCATCCGAAACCTGCCTCATATTGACCAGATAGCTTTCCACACTGTCTATTGTCTGGTCCATCACCTTATGATTGCTCTCTATGATACTGTCCTGCGATGCATCGGCAAATTTTATATACATCACCACAACTGTGACAAGCATTATTGCAAACGACAGCAGTGAGAATGAGAGCATTATTATGGATTGTATATTGCCTGATTTATACCTTATTCTTCTCATACTCTGTCCTGTACCTGGATGGGGAAACCCCATACTTTCTCTTAAAAACATAACTGAAATAGTTCGGATCCGCATAGCCTACATTCTGGGCTATGACATAGCTCTTGTCGTCTGTCTCCACAAGCATTCTGGCAGCCTTGTCCATTCTGTAATCAGTCAGATACTCCACAAACGAGCTGCCGGTTTCCTTCTTGAACAGACTTGAAAAATACGAGTTAGATACTCCTAATTCCTTACAGGTATCGTCAAGTCCAAGGTCCACACTTCTGTAATTCCTGTGCACATAATCCTTTGCACTGTCTATGAGTGACTTCTTGGAGTTGTATCTGGCATCAGCCATATCATCATGCAGCCTGCTTGAAAAATCCAAAAGCCACTGCTTGAGCACTACCGGCTCAAAATTGGAGAGCTCATTATAAAGCCTGCCTACACTTCCAGATATTTCCTGCGCATTTAGCTCATTATTGCTCATGAAGTGATATAGCTCACTGATCAGCTCCATTACTGCCACATGGTAGTTCTCAAGTGACTGCTGCGACATAAAATTGTGCTGCATATACGCTTCAACAGCATGTCCCACATCCTCTATCTTGCCGATACAAATCATTTTAAATAAATATGACAGCTCATTTCCCTCATCGCCATCCTTTGATATACGTCGCTGTGGCTCAACCTCTGTCATGTTTATTGCCCTGTTGCTGCCATAAAGCACCCTGTAGGATACTGCCTCCCTCGCACTCTGATAAGAGCTCACCAGCTCTTGTATACCTTCACACACCTGCCCGATTCCGACAGTTACCTTTGCTCCCATTACATGATTTACATATTTGCAAAATCTGTCACACTCATCTGTCAGCTCAGAGATATCCTCCTGCTGCACAAGCTGGGCTATCATGACCGTATCACCGAGATAGTTAAAAATCCTGCCATTCCAGCGCTCCTTTAAATCAGCCTGTGCCTGTCTCTCTACTGACACTGCAAGCAGTCTGATATCCATGCCCTGCGGCATCTGACTTGCGGAGGTATGTATGATAATACAGCAGTAATATGGTCCCTCAAGGCTAATCTTATAGTCACTCATGTACCTGCCCAGCTCATTTTCCGGTATGCGTCCCTCGATAAGTGTCGTATAAAAGTTTGACTGCAAAACAGGCAGTGATGCTGCATAATACTGCTTCAATATGTCTGTGTTTTTCTTCTCATTCAGCTCATCATCCAGCTTTGTCTTAAGCTTTTTGAATACCTCCGTGATTTCAGCCAGATTGAGTGGCTTTAAAATATACTCCTCTATCTCGAGATGTACTGCCTCCTTTGCATACTCAAAATCGTCAAAGCCTGTGAAAAGCAAGAGCTTCGTCGCAGGAAACCTCTGCCTGATGTTACTGCACAGCTCAAGTCCGTCCATGTAAGGCATACGTATGTCAGTCATCACAACATCCGGCTGCATGTCCTCCATCATTTCAAGCGCCTTGAAGCCATTTCCCGCATGTCCTACCACATGAAAACCAATCTGCTCCCAGGATACCTTTCTCTCGATTACCTCTATTACATCCTCTTCGTCATCAACCAGTAATAATGTATACATTTTATGTCTTCTCCCTGCTTGTAATTATTGAACTGCATACACCATAAAATCCGTGTGTAGCATAAATTTATCCCCCGGATATTAAAATGTGTCTGTATAGTATTATACCACATCTGATATATTCTTTTGTAGCTTTACATAAATAAAAGTGTAACTATTAAAGCAAAAAGCAGAGATGCCACCCTGACATCTCTGCTGATCATTTTGGAAGTATGAAAAAGAAATTTTCCTGCGATATTATTTCTTCTGAACGTATTTCAGACAGTCAAGTGTAACTGCTACAAGAATGATAATTCCTGAGAATACGAACTGAAGGTTTGTATCAATACCAAGGATTGTAAGAGAGTATGTGAGTGCTGTGAAGATACATACACCGGTTACAACACCTGATATCTTACCGATACCACCTGTGAATGATACACCACCAACTACACAGGCTGCGATTGCGTCCATATCCCAGCCCTGTCCATAAGCTGCTGAGCCTGAACCAACCATTCTTGCACACTCAAGCCATGAGCCAAATCCATAAAGGATACCGGCCATCACGAATGCGCCGAGAGTTACTGCAAATACTGAGATACCTGAAACTGCTGCTGCCTCCGGGTTTCCTCCTACTGCGTAGAGGTTTTTACCAAATGTTGTCTTGTTCCAGATAAACCATACAATTGCGATTGCTGCTACTGCCCAGAGGATGATGGTTGGGAAACCATTTAACTTTGGAATAATCATGTTAGGAATAACCGGCTCAATAGCACCGAATGAAACTCCCTTTGTAGCATATGTTACGATACCGAAGATAACAAGCATGTTGGCCATGGTTGAAATAAACGGATGCATCTTAAACTTCGCTGTAAAAAATCCTGCAATACTTGTGAAGAATGTACAAAGCACGATACATGCAAGTAATGCGATAACCACTCTTGCACCTGTTGGTACTCCTGTAAAGTCAAATATATGACCGAATACAGAACCTGTATTAATACCCTGATGCATGATGATTGTGGCTGTTGTCATACCCATACCAACCATTCGTCCAACAGAAAGGTCCGTTCCTGTTAAGAGGATAAGTCCTGCAACACCAAGTGCTAAGAACATTCTCGGTGAAGCCTGCTGAAGAATATTCAGTATGTTGTTGTATGTCAGAAGAGGTGTGCCCTTCTTTATCGGTGTTATGACACAAAGCGCTATGAATATAAGTATAATTGCAATATAAAGACCATTCTGTAACAGGAAGTTTCTCCTATTGAACGTATACTTGTAATTCTCCCATTTCTGAGCTCTTTTCTCCATAAATGTGAACTTTGAAAGACGAAGCATATCAATCAGGTGATACTTGTAGCTGTATGCCTCATGCTTTTTGTCCTTGATCGTCTGATACTCTTTCTCGAGCTCAAGCTTCTCATTGGAAATACGATTCTTGTGTACGTAGTTTTCTTCCTTTATCTCAGTACTGTCTGATGTCTTTGCAAGAGCAGCCTTGTGCTTTTTATCAAGCTCTGCCATTCTCTCATTATGAGCAGCAAGCGCCTCTGCCTTTTCCGCCTCACAGCTTGCCTTAACGGCATTGTAATACTTTGAATCAAAATTTTCCTTTAAATAGCTTTCAGCCTTGGCAATGAGCTTTGAAATCTCATCCTTGTTCTTTGCCTCAACAGCCTTTGCCTTTGCAAGCTCTTTCTCGCAGGCTGCTATTTCTGACTCTTTCTCGCCCTTTGAAAGAGTTTTATCTCTCTTGATGCCTGCTATCGCTGACTGACACTCTACAACCTTTGTAGTTCCGTCTTTTCTGAGTGCATCAATTTCTTTTTGTATTCCACCAACATATTCGTCGATAGGCTGGCGCAGAGCACGCTCCTGCTCAGCCGTTAAAATCTTACTATTAGCCATATCCGTCTTCTCCCTTTATTATAGGTACTTTGCACTGAGTCTCAGCAGTTCTTCCTGATTGGTTTCCTTTGTATTGACAATTCCTGAGAGTCGTCCGTTTGACATGACTCCGATACGATTTGTTATACCAAGGATCTCAGGCATCTCAGATGAAACTACAATGACTGTCTTACCCTGCTTTGCCATATTGATTATCAGCTCGTAAATCTCATATTTGGCTCCTACATCGATACCTCTTGTAGGCTCATCCATCATGAATATCTGCGGTCCTCTTTCAAGCCATTTACCAAAGATAACCTTCTGCTGGTTTCCTCCTGACAGAGCCGAAATCATATCCTCCGGTCCCATACACTTTGTGTGCATAATCTTTATCTCATCAGAGGTGGCCTTTGTCATCTTGCTGTCTGAAAGTGCCGGTCCATTCTTATAAGAACCGAGATTTGCAATTGTTGTGTTAAAGGTGAGGTTTCCCTTAAGGAAAAGTCCATTTGCTTTTCTTTCCTCTGTGATAAGTGCGAAGCCATAGTCCATAGCCTCCTTTGCACAGGTGAAATTCATAAGCTGGTTCTTAAAATATACTCGTCCCGCAGCTCTTGTCCTGATTCCGAAAATCGTCTCAAGAAGCTCTGTACGACCTGCTCCGACAAGTCCGTATAGTCCAAATATCTCCCCCTCATGCACATCAAATGTGATGTCCTGCAGATGTGGCTCGTACTTTGTCGAAAGATGCTGTATTGACAAGATTACATCCTTTGGTTTGTTGTCTACCGGAGGGAATCTGTTCTCCAGTACTCGTCCAACCATCGCTGCAATCAGTTCATTCATATTTGTTTCTTTTGTGCTCTTTGTCATGACCAGATTTCCATCTCTAAGAACCGAAATCTCATCACATATCTCAAAAATCTCATCCATCTTGTGAGAAATATAGATAAGTGAAATACCCTGGTCACGAAGCATCCTCATCATCTGGAACAGCTTTTCAACCTCCTGTACCGTAAGTGATGATGTAGGCTCATCCAATACTATAACCTTTGAGTTGTATGATATTGCCTTTGCAATCTCACACATCTGTCGCTGTGATACTGACATATTTTTCATCGGCTGCTCGAGATTAACTGTCATTCCCAGCTTTCTGAATAATTCAGACGCTTCTTTTTTCATGCGTCCCTCATCAATCATACCAAATGAATTGACCGGATATCTTCCGAGAAACAGATTGTCTACGACATTTCTCTCAAGACACTGGTTCAACTCCTGATGCACCATCGCTATTCCATTTTCCAGTGCATCCTTAGGACCTGAAAAGCTTACCTCTTTTCCGTCCAGATATATAGTTCCCTCGTCCTTCTGGTATGTACCAAAAAGACATTTCATCATTGTCGACTTACCGGCTCCGTTCTCCCCCATGAGACCCATTACAGTACCTTTTTTCACATCAAGATTGATGTGGTCAAGAACCCTGTTTCGTCCAAATGACTTGCTCATGCCACGAATCGATAAGATGTTTTCATTATTCTTATCGCCCATACTTCCTGCTCCTAACTCTATATTTGCTGTCGTCTGTATACACTTTATTTTGGGGAGAGATTTTTCCCTCCCCAACTAAGTGCTTTAAATACTTTTACTGGTTCAAAAGAGCTGTATAAGAAGCTGCATTATCTGTCTTAACCATGTTGATTGCGAATGCATCGTACTGGCTTGGATTTCCAAGTCTGTTTGTGATATTAGACTCTGTCTGTCCATCACCACCGATGTACTCAACATCAAGATTTAAGAGATCATCATACTTCTGTAAGAGTGGCTGATATGTAGAGCTTAAGAAGTTATCTGAAGCATTGTAGATATTCAGCCATACCTTCTTTGTAGGGTGCTTTGCTGAATCAAGCTGTGTTGAAACAGGTGCCCATACAACTGTTGAATCTGTGAAATCCTTGTAGTTATCTGCTGTAACTGCTACGTTTAATGCGTAGTAAGATCTCTCATCATCCTTGTAAACATATACATCATCGCTTAATACGTTTCCTGCATCATCCTCTGTGCCGATACCTGTATCAATATCTACACCATCGAGTGCGTTTCTAAGTACACGAAGTGTGAGGTAAGCCTGAACGTCAGCATGCTGGCTGATTGTTCCGCCATAGCCCTCTGCGATAGCTGCTACTGCATCACTGTTGGCATCGTATCCGAATGTTGGAACCTTGTTGTCCTTTGACCATGCATTGAACATTGACATTCCCATTCCATCGTTGTTAGAAACAACTACGTCGATTGACTCGCCAAATGATGATGACCATGTTCCGATTGCATTTCCTGCTGTAGCTGCATCCCATGTAGCTCCTGCTGAGTTCTTCATCTCCTGTGAAGCAAGCTCTCTTACTACATAGTCTTTGCCGTTTACAGTAATCTTGCCGTCCTGAACCTCAGCTGCTTTTCCGTCTGAGTTTGTTCCTGCCGGAGCACTGTCAATCTCGCCGCTCTTGTCTACGCCTGTTCCAAGAGCTTTACGAACACCTCTTGTTCTTGCAATTGAATCGTTGTGTCCGATATCACCGATTGCAAGTACATATCCGATAACGCCATCCCCATTTCTGTCGATCGTATCAATGTTCTTCTCGATATACTCTTTTACCATTTCTCCCTGAAGTTCAGCTCCCTGATTAGCATCGAAACCTACATAATAGGTATCCTTGTTGTAGTTGAGTGCTGTTGTGTCAAGCTCTCCTGTTGAGCTGTTTGATGGCTGACGGTTGAACCACACAAGTGGCTTGTCCTTGTTTGCAACATCTGATGTCGTTGTGCTGCTTCCCCCTTTCTGTGTATCAGAAGAACCCCCATCTGATCCACAAGCGGCCATTGACGCTGCCATAGCAGCTACCATCATGATTGCAACAAATTTTTTCTTCATATATTTTTGTCCCCCTTTGTTTTGTTGGTAAGGCTAGTATACAAAAATATTTCGGGAATCACTATAGAATATTTTTCGATAAACATTAAAAATTTTACTGTTTTTCGTCATGTAGACGAAAATTTTCTAGTTTTTATTTTTTCGCTACGTCATATTGTTCAGCTTCAACAAAAACGGGCTTTCCGCTTTGTCCTTATTACTTCCTTTGCTCCGTCACTCACAAACATTCCAATCCCTCTTTTCTTATACAAAATTCCTGCATCCACAAGTATATTTATGCCCTTTGCCGCTGTAGACGGATTTATCGCATACAGCTTTGCAAGCTCGTTTGTGCTCGGCACGCGCTCATCCTCCAAAAGCACATCCCGCAGTATGTCGTTTTCTATCATTTCGCTTATCTGAATATAGATTGATTTCTCCTGATTCAGAATTTCATTCACATGCTCCGCCTCTTTTCTATACAAATAGAAAACGTTATACGTATGGCTGTATGTACAGTTTACGTTTGGTATATGGTTAAGTATGCTGTACGTATAAAATACTTAGAACCAGTTGTCAGTGATTGAATGAATTACGGGTACAAAAAAGCACCATTTATAGGTGCTGAAAATAAAGAAAACTATAAGCAATACTTATTGTAGCATGTGTAAATTTACACTTCAATCACAGAGATGTGCCAATATTATGTCATAGCATAATAAAAGGGATTAGATGAACACTATCTAATCCCTAAAGGTTATGGTGTAACGATATTTAGTTTCTCTATTGCAACTTCAGTGTCAAGTACATTATTCTCAAAGAAATAGAAAGTAATTTCTTGACCAGCCTCTAAATGTGTAATGTCGAGAGATGATTTGTTGCAATTTAATGTAATATTGGTACCATCAAAAAAATTATTTTTTTGACTGATATCAACACAGATTTTTTTTTGAGAGTTATCTATGGATGTGATGATACCGTTTGAATGGAACCAATGAGTATTATCATCTCCGGAAATAGCATTTTCTTCCATAATAGAATCTCCTTTCATGGAACCATTTTTATGTATGAATATCACAACAATTCCGCTTAATATTAATACAAATATTAGAATAAGTAGTCGCTTTTTTTTATCCATTAAAAGTTGTACCTCGCAAATCAGTCCAGTTTCCAAAATCTAAATTTAAATATCGTACATATTCATTCCAACCATCAAATACCATTAAAGTATGGAGTTGATTTCCAGAGCTTTTGCTTTGTATAGTGGCATATCCCTGAACAGCCATGGAATGACCGGAACGTATGTTATCATCTTCATTAATTATTCCGTTGCAGAATTCTTACCGCTTTTTAATCAGGAGTGCGCACTTGTTCCGCAATTACCTACTTGTTGTACTTTTTATTATCGTAACTATCCAGAACCACCACACACATTCGCAAAACCGCACGATATTTGTACTTTATCTGCACTCTGTTTAGCATCGCTGCTACACAGCTAATTTCGCTCATATTTGCGGTATGGTTGCATGGTTAACCACTCAAGTAACTAACCTATGAACTTATAATAGATAATATAAATAATACTGTCAACTGTATTTTTCTTCATATAAAAAAGACCATACACTTTAATTCATCTTATTCCCAACAGCACTATGGTAATTCAAATGTCATCCTCTCCCCTGTCGCAGGATGGTCAAAAACAAGCTTGTAGGAGCAAAGTGCAAGCTGCTCCCTCACACCGCCACCGGTGCGTCCGGATTTGCTTCCCGTTCCTGAGTTATTTGAGGCAGGCTTCCCATACTTGGTATCTCCTATCAGTGGATAGCCAATATTTGCAAGCTGCAAACGTATCTGATGGTGCCTTCCGGTGAGAAGCTTTATGTCAAATTCTGTTTTATTGCATTCATTTGATATTATCCTGTACTGAAGCACTGCTTTTTTTGCCAGCTTGTCTTTTTCGCTTGTGATTTTAGATGTATTGGTAAGCTTGTCGAAGGAGATATAATCTGTGAGAGTATGCCATGCCAGATCATGATTATCTTCTTTATTAGCTTCTTCCTTATCTGCTCCTGACACTCCCTGACCTCTGCTTGCCGCACGATAATATTTCTCGGTTGTATGCTCCTTTATCTGCCTGCTCAAGGATGCCGCGGCTTTCTGATTCTTGGCAAATACCATCACGCCCTCTACCGGCTGGTCGAGTCTGTGCACTATACCGACATAGGGCGGCTCATTTTTAGCCGCCCTGTAATTTCTTATGAAGCTCTCCATGTCCTGCTGCCCTATACGCCTGGTCTGTGTAGCAATTCCCGCCGGCTTGTAGCAGACGATAATGTCGTTGTCTTCGTAAATGATATCTGGTTTTCCCATGTTGTAACTCCCGCAAATTGTTATTGTAACTTTTAACTGTTCAGCACATTTACAGTTGCGATACGCAAGCATATAGCCAAGTGTCACCCCACATACAAACGAAGGCCGCATCGGTGTAAAATAATAGTTACTTATTATATTTTATCAACTTAATGAGTTGTTAGCAATGGTATTAAAAAACTAATTCTGACAATTTAAAACCTTTTTTGCGCATTCTATCTGTTCATCTGTAGGAGGCTCCACCCCTTCAAGCTGATACGGTATACCAAGCTCCTTCCACTTGAACACCCCAAGTGTGTGGTACGGCAGCACCTCAACCCTTTCCACCGTTTTAAGTGTGTCGATAAACTCTCTAAGCTGATTTAAATATCTCTCATCCGTGGTGATTCCAGGCACAAGCACATGACGTATCCACATTTTTTTACCGTTTTTTGAGAGATATTGTGCCATATCAAGGATATTCTTATTTGTCTGTCCCGTAAGCTTTTTGTGCTCCTCGTCATCTATATGCTTGATGTCCAGCATGAAGAGATCTGTATATTTCATCAGCTCATTAAATTTGCCGAAGAACGGTTCTTCCACGGTAAACGGATTTCCTGATGTGTCAAGGCATGTGTTTACACCTTTTTCCTTTGCAAGCTTAAATAGCTCTGTGACAAAGTCTATCTGCAAAAGTGCTTCACCTCCGCTTACTGTAATGCCGCCTGTTTGCTTCCAGTACGCTTTATAGCGCATGGCGGTCTTTAGCACCTCCTGCGGTGTCATCAGCTTTGCACCGTCATTTTCGCCGCATTTGGCCCATGTATCCGGATTGTGGCAGTATTTACAGCGCATATTGCAGCCCTTCAAAAATACTATATATCTCACTCCCGGGCCGTCGGCTGAACCGAAGCTTTCTACCGAGTGTACTCTTCCTAGTGTTTCTCCCATGTTTTACCTCCTTCAGGTTGTTGTTGCTGCTACTTTTATTTTTATGGTACGGAATTTTCGGCAACCCGCCAGCCGGGACTTTGCAATGCGAATTTCGCAGGGCTTAGAGGCTGTTAGAATTATGAACACAGCCAGCTATGCCCATGCATGGACGCATGGGCAAGGCGTTATGCGCCATGGAAGGCGCGTAAAAGCCGGTCGCGTCAAACATAGAAAACCTAAATCATAATTCATACAGCCTCTTAGCCCGAAGAACCTGAGCATTGAAAAGTCCCGGCTGGCGGGTTGCTGAAAATTCCTTACGCTGTGGTGTTATTTAGTACATATGCAGTTTATTTGGAAATCAGAATATGCAGGCACTGGGCCTGCACATTCTGGAATGTTTGATATTTTTTTATATTACATTCTCTCGTGGCATGTACGTGAGATTACATCGAGCTGCTGCTCTCTTGTGAGGTCGATGAACTTAACTGCGTATCCTGATACTCGGATTGTGAAGTTTGCGTACTCCTCCTTCTCAGGATGCTCCATTGCATCGATGAGCTTCTCTTTACCGAATACGTTTACATTGAGGTGATGTGCACCCTGATCGAAGTATCCGTCCATTACGTTTACAAGGTTGTCGATTCTCTCTCCCTCGTTGTTTCCGAGTGCTCCCGGGTTGATGGTCTGTGTATTTGAGATTCCATCAAGTGCCCACTCATATGGAAGCTTTGTGAGTGAGTTTAAGGATGCGAGAAGTCCGTTCTGCTCTGCGCCGTATGATGGGTTTGCTCCCGGTGAAAGCGGCTCTCCTGCTTTACGTCCGTCAGGCATTGCTCCTGTAGCTTTTCCGTATACTACGTTTGATGTAATTGTAAGGATTGATGTTGTAGGCTCTGAATCACGGTATGTGTGATGCTTCTTTAACTTGTCCATGAATGTCTTAAGAAGCCATACACCGATTTCGTCCGCGCGGTCATCATCGTTTCCATATTTAGGGAACTCTCCCTCGATTTCGAAGTCCTTTGCCAGTCCGCTCTCGTCACGTACTACCTTGACCTTTGCATATTTGATTGCTGAAAGAGAATCGATTACGTGTGAGAATCCTGCGATTCCTGTTGCAAATGTTCTCTTTAAGTCTGTGTCCATGAGTGCAAGCTCTGCTGCCTCATAGTAGTATTTGTCATGCATGTACTGGATAAGGTTTAATGTATTTACATAGATGTCTACTAACCAGTCCATCATCTTGTCGTATTTCGCCATTACCTCGTCATAGTCAAGGTACTCTGCTGTGATAGGTGCGTAGTTTGGTCCTACCTGCTCACCTGATTTCTCATCAACACCACCGTTGATAGCGTAAAGGAGACATTTTGCAAGGTTTGCACGTGCTCCGAAGAACTGCATCTCTTTACCTGTCTGTGTTGCAGATACACAGCAGCAGATTGCATAATCATCGCCCCATACCGGCTTCATTGCGTCATCGTTCTCATACTGGATTGAGCTTGTCTCAATTGAGATGCGGGCTGCATAATCCTTGAAGGTCTGAGGAAGCTTTGATGAGTAGAATACTGTGAGGTTTGGCTCCGGTGCAGGTCCCATGTTCTCTAATGTATGGAGGAAACGGAAGTCTGTCTTTGTAACCATTGAACGTCCGTCCACACCTGTTCCTGCCACGTCAAGTGTTGCCCATACAGGATCACCTGAGAATAACTGGTTGTATGAAGGGATACGTGCAAATTTAACCATACGAAGCTTCATTGTAAAATGGTCGATGAGCTCCTGTGCTTCCTGCTCTGTGAGGATGCCCTTGTCCATATCTCTCTTGATGTAAATGTCAAGAAATGTAGATACACGTCCTACTGACATTGCTGCACCATTCTGTGTCTTGATTGCTGCAAGGTATCCGAAGTATAACCACTGAACTGCCTCTTTTGCGTTTGTTGCAGGTCTTGAGATATCATATCCGTAAATCTCTGCAAGCTTCTTCATATCCTCAAGACATTTAATCTGCTCTGCGATTTCCTCTCTTAAACGGATAACATCATCTGTCATCTGTCCACAGCCACAGTTTGCCTTATCCTTCTTTTTCTCTTCGATGAGATAATCAAGTCCGTATAATGCTACACGACGGTAATCGCCTACGATACGTCCACGGCCGTATGTGTCAGGAAGACCTGTAAGGATCTTTGCATGACGAACCTTCATCATCTCAGGTGTGTATGCATCGAATACTGCTGTGTTGTGTGTCTTATGATATTTTGTGAAAATTTCCTTGAGCTTGTCGCTTACATTGTAACCATATGTCTCAGCAGCCTGTACTGCCATCTTGATTCCACCGTAAGGCATGAATGCTCTCTTTAACGGCTTATCTGTCTGAAGACCTACAATCTGCTCGAGGTCCTTTAATGACTCATCTATATATCCAGGGCCGTAAGCTGTGATTCCTGTTACAACCTCTGTCTCCATGTCAAGAACTCCGCCCTTGGCACGCTCCTCTTTCTGTAATTTCTGAAGCGCATCCCACAGCTTGTTTGTAGCATCTGTCGGATCAGCTAAAAAGCTCTCATCTCCGTCGTATGGAGTGTAGTTGTCCTGAATAAACTGACGGACGTTGATTTCCTCTTTCCAAAGACGTCCTTCAAATCCATCCCACTCTTTCATTTCTATCATTGTAATATCCTCCTTAAAATGTATGAATGTTACTTCATTTGATTAGTTTTGTTTAACTGTGGTTAGTATATACTTACTACAGTATTTTTGTCAATATCCCTGTTGTTTCTTTTGAGATACATTCCCTGGTTATTTATACGACTATGGCTGATTTTATAATCAAAAAGAGCCAACTGTCCGGGTTTATCGCCCAGACGGTCGGCTCTTATTTGTTATATTTCATGTGGTTATTCCACTTATCCGTCAGTCATATAACACGTTCATAGTAGACTATTTTTCTCAATAAAGCAATAGTGTTTTAGAACTATTTTTATTCTTTTCTATTCCGCACGGACCGCCCAGCGCATCTTCGTGGACCTGGCACGTCCGTTCTGAGCACATTCCTGTGCTGATGGACGAATCACATCCTTGGAATAGTCGCTGTATATTCCTGCTTTATATCCTGCCTTGAGTGCCTTTTTGACCAGCTTGTCCTCTCCTGAATGGAAGGTAAGGATGGCAGCTCTTCCACCGGGCTTTAATGCTCCCGGGAGCTTTTCCATAAACTCATATAGCACTTCAAACTCATGGTTTACGTCTATGCGAAGCGCCTGGAATGTGCGCTGACAGGTCTTTTTGATTATGTCCTTCTTATCCTTTTCAGGGAGAAAATCGAGTGTCTGCTCTATAATGTGACGAAGCTTTGTGGTCGTATCTATGCGGTTGCCCTTCCTGATCTCGTCTGTGATTGCCTTTGCAAGCTCCTCGCAATACGGCTCATCTGAGTTCTCATAGAGCATACCCGAAAGCTCCTCACGGGATATATTATCAAGCCGCTCTGCCGCACTGATACCGGCATTTGGATTAAGACGCAGATCCAGCGGTCCATCCACCTTAAACGAAAATCCACGCTCAGGATTATCTATCTGCATTGATGAAACTCCCAGATCGGCAAGTATGAAATCAAAGCCTCCTACTTCCTTTGCAATCTCATCTATTGTGCAGAAGTTCTGAAGCTTTATGGTCAGAATATCCTCTCCAAAGCCTGCTTCAGCGAGACGCTTTTTTGTCTTTTCAGACTCGATTGGGTCAACATCTGTAGCAAACATATGTCCCTGTCCTTCAAGCTTTTCAAGCATTGCCCTTGTGTGGCCACCGTATCCGAGTGTGGCATCAAAGCCTGTCTGTCCCGGCTTTATGTCCAGAAAATCTATGATTTCTTTTACCATTATGGATATGTGCATGCCCGCAGGGGTATTTCCCTTGCTGATGACATGCTCAATTGTATCCTTGTATTTCTCCGGGTTTAATTCCTTGTATTTTTCCTCAAATTTTTTGGGATATTTTCCGCTATAGTGCACGCGGCGCTTGTGCTGTTTTTCTTCGCTCATTTTATGCTCCGTTTCATTCTGGGTTAGAACTGTTATGCTGACTTTTGCTACAGTATAACTTTTATTTTACTTTTCCGCAAGATAATGACTTACATTCCTATACCATCTGCACGAGCCACACGTCGCTTTTCACCATGAAGTATCCGATGACTACCTTTATCAGCTCTGTGGCCTGCACGAGGAAGTACACCGCTACTATGCCAAGTGCAGTGTATTTGGCGAGCACAAATGCCACCGGCACCACTATCACCCACGTAAATACGGAGTCAAACAGAAATGTGACCAGTGTCTTGCCGCCTGAGCGGAGTGTGAAATACGACGAATGTGTAAATGCACAAAACGGCATAATTATCGCTGATACCGCTATGAAGCTTGTTGCAAGTGACTTGATTTCATCTGTTGTGTTATATATCTGAGGGAAAAGTCCGCCTACCAGAAGCATGACCGCCGCCATTACAGAACAGCAGAACACACTAAACACTATCATCTTGTTATCCGCATCCTTTGCCTTTTCAAGCTCACCTGCTCCAAGATACTGCCCTACAACTATACTGATGCATGCACCAAGCTGTATAAACACTATATTGAAAAGGTTTGTTATCGTTGTCGCAATGTTTAAACCTGCGATTACCGAGAGCCCACGTACTGAATAGCACTGTGTAACCGTTGTCATGCCTGCTGCCCAAAAAAGCTCATTGAGCATAAGTGGCAGTCCCTTGATGAATATAGTCTTAAACTCACCAAACGGCATTCCTATTCCTCTGTAAGCGCCCTCGAGATATCTGTTCTTATCCCTGTTTTTATGTGCCCACAGCACAACTATTATTGTCTCAATATATCGCGACATCACCGTGGCAATAGCTGCTCCCGCCACACCCAGCTTTGGTATCGGTCCTATTCCGAAGATGAGCAGAAAATCAAGCACCGCATTGCTTCCAACTGCTGCAAAGCTTGCAACCATCGGTACAAAAGTCTGTCCTGTTTCCTTTATGTTTGTCGCATAGGCCTGTGTCACCGCAAACGGTATGAGACCTATCATAACAATTTCCAGATATTCCTTTCCATATGCCAGTGCTACCTCCGTGGCACCGTTTCCTGCCGTATCTGTCAGATAAAGTGATATGAAACCTGTTCCGTTCGTGATAAACAGTGTCATCGCTATTGCTGTAACAAGCAGCGCTGCATACAGCTTGAATCTGAAGGAATACATATGCCCCTTATGATTTCCCTTGCCAAAATACTGTGCTCCGAATATACTTGCCGCTGACACCGCCCCAAATACAGCCAGATTGTACACAAATATGAGCTGGTTTACGATTGCTACTCCCGACATCTGCTCTGTACCAAGCTGTCCTACCATAATGTTGTCCAGAAAGCTTACCAGATTTGTGATTGCATTCTGGATTATCATTGGTATGGCCAGCATGAGATATCGCTTATAAAATGCTTTGTCTCCTATATATTTTTGTCTGAATTTATGCATGTTTGTCCCCCTTTCGATTTCTCCATGGTTCTTTCGTGCAATGTTACTATTCTACTACGTCAGACTTTATTTTTCAAATATTTTTTGTGTTTTCCTTAACTTATTTTAAATAAAAAATACATTAAAGCTCCCGGCTGACAACACTATTTGCGCTGTCAATCGGGAGCTCTTAATTTTAAATTTTAATATCTAACTGTTATTCTTAATTATAGTTTTACTTTTTATGTCAATATCCTGTTTATTTGTTTACTGCCGGTTCATATCCTGTGTTTCCTGATACTTTCTGATTACGAAAAACATGGTAGTTCCATCACCCTCTTTGCTGGTAGCCCATATCTTGCCGCCGTGATCCTCTATAATCTTCTTTACGATGGAAAGTCCTATGCCGCTGCCTCCGGTAGCCGAATTTCTCGACGCATCCGCTCTGTAAAATCTGTCAAAAATATATGGCATATCTCTCTGGTTGATTCCTCGTCCATTGTCCTCGATTTCAACCTGTATGAAGTCACCAACATCATTTATCCTGATATCTATATAGCTTTGTGTCTTGTTCATATACTTCACCGAATTGCCGACTATATTATTAATCACACGGCGAATCTGCTCCGGATCAGCAATGATAAGCACGTTGCTATCCACGTGATTCTCATATGAAAGCCTTATATTTTTCGCCTCAAGATCAAGTCCTATTTCCTCAACACAGTCGTTAAAATAATCTGTGACATTTATCTTCGCAAAATTGTATGGAATCCTGTTCGTATCAATCTTCGAGTAAAGTGTCAGCTCATTAATGAGCTTATCCATATCGTTTGCCTTATTGTAAATGGTTCTGACGTATTTATCGACCTTTTCAGGGGTGTTTGCCACTCCGTCAAGTATGCCCTCGGCATAGCCCTTTACCGCAGTAATAGGAGTCTTTAAATCATGCGCGATATTGCTGATTAACACTCTGTTTTCGGACTCATTCGTCACCTTTTCCTCGGCATTTTTCTTGAGGCGGGCACGCATCTGCTCAAACGCAGTACACAGCTCGCCAATCTCTCCGTCGCTCGGACTCGTCTCAAGCTCAAAGTCCAGATTACCATCCTTGATATTTTCAGCGGCAATACGCAGTCTCTCTATCGGTGTGATGATACTCCTGTATATCCACACTATAAGCATGGCAGCCGTAGTAAGAAGTATCAATACAAGTGCAAATGCTCCCTCTATCAAAACAGTCCTGACCTCAGGGATCACGCACGCGGTTGATGTCACTATGTAAAGACTCGCCTCGTCACCATCACTGTCACGAAAATTGAGCTGCTTTATGAGCACCTTGTCATCACTGTCCATATAGCTGCTCACATCAGAGCTGCTCTGCTTATTGGATATTCGCGGAAGCTTTCTCAAAATATCATCATTGTCAATTCCACCATTGAAAATGAGCTCTCCTTCACTTTTCACTATGAGATATGAATACTTCTTCTCCAGCTTCTTATTTATCTTAGTCAGATAATCACTATCAAGAAGCCTGGATGGTTCTATGAGCGATGTCTTCTCGAGCTCATCATATGTGCGCCCTGTCACCTTGTTCAGAAACTGCACCGTGTCAGTGAGCGCGAGCATGCCCGCATCCTCCATGCCATATGTCTTGTTTATGGCCTTTAGCTGAATCTTATTGAAACCCACAAGCACTATACTGGTGAGCACAACAGGCACAAAAATAATTATGCAGAATGATATAGCAAGTTTTGTTTTTATCTTCATAATATTCTCCATTTGAATAAATTAATAAGTCACTTTATATATACAACAAGGACATATCCTTTCGCATTTGAATTTGATATGTCCTATTCATACTACAATATCTACTATATTTTTTAAAAATCACTACAGCTTAAATCTGTATCCCACTCCCCAAATAGTCTCTATGTACTGAGGCTTTGCAGTGTTCATCTCAATTTTCTCACGAATCTTCTTGATATGTACAGTGACTGTCGCGATATCTCCTACTGAATCCATATTCCAGATTTCCTTGAAGAGCTCCTCCTTGGTAAATACATGGTTTGGATTCTCAGCAAGGAATGTGAGCAAATCAAATTCCTTTGTGGTAAACTGCTTTTCCTCTCCGTTTACCCAAACACGGCGGGCTGTTTTGTCAATCTTGATGCCACGAATCTCAACGATATCATTTTCAGGTGTAGCGCTTCCAATGAGACGCTCATATCTGGCCAGATGAGCCTTTACCCTGGCAACAAGCTCTGATGGAGAAAACGGCTTTGTGACATAATCATCTGCACCGAGTCCGAGTCCTCTTATCTTGTCGATATCATCCTTCTTGGCTGAAACCATGAGTATCGGTGTGTTCTTTTTCTCACGAATCTGTTTGCAAATCTCAAAGCCATCAATGCCAGGCAGCATAAGGTCAAGAATAAACAGATCAAAATCCTCCGCCAAAGCCCTTGCGAGCCCGCTTGTGCCATCATTCTCCACCTCTACCTCAAAGCCACTCAGCTCCAGGTAATCCTTCTCAAGATCAGCAATTGCAACCTCGTCCTCTACTATCAAAATTCTGCTCATATCCGTTCCTCCTGAAAATAAAAAGCCATGGAAACCGACTCAATGTCAGTTCCATGACTTAATTATATCATATATCCGATAACTTCTGTCTAAATTTTCTCTAAATTCTTTCTAACTTTTTCTAAGAAATATAATGTATACTATCCGGCGCTCACAACCTAAAAAGCGCGAAGCCCCACATATTGTTTAGAGATACTTCTTGAGGTCCTCAACCTTATCAAGTGCCTCCCAAGGCAGCTTGATATCTGTACGTCCGAAGTGTCCGTATGCTGCTGTCTGGCGGTAGATAGGTCTTCTGAGGTCAAGCATCTTGATGATTCCGGCCGGACGAAGGTCGAAATTCTCCCTTACGATTTCAACGATTCTGTCATCTGCAAGCTTTCCTGTGCCGAATGTATCAACCATGATAGATGTTGGCTGTGCAACACCGATAGCATATGAAAGCTGAATCTCACACCTGTCAGCAAATCCTGCTGCTACAAGGTTCTTTGCTACGTAACGTGCTGCATATGCTGCTGAACGGTCTACCTTTGTACAGTCCTTTCCTGAGAAAGCTCCGCCGCCGTGACGTGCATATCCACCGTAGGTGTCTACGATAATCTTACGACCGGTGAGACCTGCATCTCCGTGTGGTCCACCTATTACGAAACGTCCTGTAGGATTGATAAAGAACTTTGTCTCATCGTCAATCATTTCCTTTGGAAGAATTGGATCAAATACATATTTCTTGATGTCCTCATGGATCTGCTCCTGGGTAACATCCTCGTCGTGCTGTGTTGAAAGTACAACTGCCTCAAGTCTTACCGGCTTTCCTGCCTCATCATACTCTACTGAAACCTGTGTCTTTCCGTCCGGACGAAGGTATGTAAGTGTGCCGTCTTTTCTAACCTTTGTGAGCTGGAATGCAAGCTTGTGAGCGAGTGCGATTGGGTATGGCATGTACTCCTCAGTCTCATTTGTAGCATATCCAAACATCATTCCCTGATCTCCGGCTCCGGTGTCGAGGTTGTCTGTAAGGTCGCCCTCTTTTGCCTCGAGTGCCTTGTCAACTCCCATGGCGATATCAGCAGACTGCTTGTCGATTGAAACCATTACTGCACATGAGTTTCCGTCGAGTCCCTTCTTTCCGTCATCATATCCGATCTCAAGTGCTGTTTTTCTGACGATTGCAGGAATATCAAGCTGTGCCTTTGTGGTAATCTCTCCTGTTACAAGGATGAAGCCTGTACAGCTTGCTGTCTCACATGCGACACGGCTCATCGGGTCCTGCTGTATGCATGCATCAAGGATGGCATCTGATACTGCATCGCAGAGCTTATCCGGATGTCCCTCAGTTACTGATTCTGATGTAAATAATAATTTTTCCATTAATTATCTGTTGCTCCTTTCATACTGTGTTACCAATATTTTTCCAATAAAAAACCACTTACTGCAAATAAGTGGATTAAAATTAAGATAATAAAAATCCTCTTATTGTTCGATTACTCGCTCAGGTTGGCACCTTCCTGTTTTCTAACGGGGTTGCCGTGACTTCATAGATCCTTTGTATCTCCATCACTCTGAATAAGAGAAGTTACAATATAGAATTTTTCAAATCTCTGTCAGCTATATTACTACCACATGATATATATGTCAAGTATCATTTTCGATACAGATTTATCAATAATCCATTTTCGATACCCTATTCATTATTTATAAGCTATTTTATGCAATTATTCTTTCTTCCTTTATTGACTTTCATAATTTTTGTAATTATACTTAAATTTGTATTTATAGTACTAAACACACAATATCAAAATAAATTTTTGGAGTAACTCATGATTAAAATCAGCATAAAAGATGCGCAGATTGGTATGGTGGCAGCAGAACCGATAAAGACCCCTCTGGGGCAGATACTTGCACTGCCCGGCACACCACTCACCCGTCAGCTCATCAACAAAATGAAGCTATATAAGGTAGGCAGCATCTCAATTCAAAACCCATCCTATGCAGCAGCACCGCAAGCCGGCGAAAATACAGCAAAGCGAGACAAGGTAAAACCTGTACCCAAAACCCGCGCACATGAGATGGTGACCAACATCCAGCGTGTTCAGGCCTCAGAAGAGTTCCTAGGCTTCCAGCTCAAATACCTCACATGCATAAATCAAATCAAGGATACCTTTGGCAAAATCTGTGCCGGTGAAAAATCCTTTGATGAGGCTGCGCTTCTTACTGCTGTCATTGACCTTTCCTCATCGTGCGGCACTACAATCGAGACCTTTGACATGCTCTACAACATGCGCACCATTGCAGACCCGTTGTACTCACACTGTCTGAATGTAGGGCTTATTACAAGGATGATCGGACGATGGCTTCATATGGAAAAGACAGATGTGAATACGCTTACTATCGCAGGAGTACTTCACGATATCGGTAAATGCAAAATTCCCGATGATGTGCTAAACAAGCCTGACAAGCTCACAGATGATGAATTTGCGCTCATAAAAAAGCATCCACAGTTTGGTTTTGATTTGATTAGGGATCTGCAGATTGACTCCAGAATAAAGCGCACAGCCCTCATGCATCATGAGCGATGTGATGGCTCAGGCTATCCTTCACAGCTTGACAGCTCACTGATTGACGACTTTGCCATGATAACAGCCATCGCCGATGTATATGATGCCATGACTGCTGCCAGACGCTATCGCGCACCACTTTGTCCGTTCGCTGTCATATCAAGCTTTGAGAGTGAAGGTTTTACAAAGTACAATACAAAGTTCCTGCTTTTGTTTTTGAAAAAGCTTGCTACCACATACCAGAGCAACCGTGTAATGCTCAACGACAGCCGGTTCTGTAATATTGTGATGCTCAACCCACATGAACTGTCACGCCCTATTGTACGTTTTGATGACGGCAGTATACTTGATTTGTCCACAAACCGCGAGTTTTTCATCAAATCTGTGATGTAAGCCGATTTATAATCAAAAGGATTACGGAGTCGTTACTCAAAAAAATTATAAAATAACCAAAAATAAGAACCGTGCATCTACAGTAAGATGCTGCCGGTTCTTATTTTATATATTGCATTTATATTGTGTTTACATTTCATGCTTTACGTATATATCTATTACGATACCTTGAGTATGAACTTCTGAAGCTCCTTCTCATCCTCTACCCTGGCAATCTTTGCACCAATCTTTGTAAGCTTCTCCTCGAGTGCCTCATAGCCTCTCTGGATATAGTAGATATCATCAACCACTGTGATGCCCTCTGCTGCAAGACCTGCTATAACCAGTGCAGCTCCTGCTCTTAGGTCAGGTGCATTCACTCTGGCACCTGTGTATCTTTTCACGCCGCTGATGATTGCTATATTGCTCTCTACCTTTATATCAGCTCCCATTCTGGTGAGCTCGTCAACATACTTGAAACGATTCTCAAATATGCTCTCTGTCACTGTACTGGTGCCCTCAGCGATACCCAAAAGCACCGCCATCTGTGGCTGCATATCTGTCGGGAAGCCCGGATATGGAAGTGTGGTGACCTGTGTATGCTTTAAATGTCCGTCTGATATTACTCTGACTGAGTCATCAAACTCCTCTACCTGGCAGCCTACCTCCAACAGCTTTGCTGTGGTGGCCTCAAGATGCTTTGGAATGACATTCTTTACCAGCACGTTGCCTCCTGCTGCCGCAACTGCAAACATGAATGTACCGGCCTCAATCTGATCCGGAATGACAGAATACTCTGTAGCATGTAATTTCTCCACACCTACAATTCTGATGACATCGGTTCCTGCACCCCTGATATTTGCTCCCATGCTGTTTAAGAAGTTTGCCACGTCAACGACATGAGGCTCCTTAGCCGCATTCTCGATAACAGTCTTGCCATCTGCCATGGCTGCAGCCATCATAATATTGATTGTGGCACCTACAGAAACCTTATCCATATATATATGTGTGCCCTTAAGCTCCTTTGCCCTGGCGATGACAAGGCCATGAGCTATGTCTATGTCTGCTCCCATGGAGCGGAAGCCCTTCATATGAAGGTCAATCGGCCTGCTTCCGATATCACAGCCTCCCGGAAGCGCAACCTCTGCATGCTTGTATTTTCCAAGTAATGCACCAATCAAATAATATGATGCCCTGATTCGTCTGATGAATTCATTATCGACATTTACGCCCCTGATAAATGAACCGTTTATCTTTACCTTGTGTATATCCACGCGCTCCACATGTGCGCCGATTTCTTCGATTGCCTGAAGTAAGACATTGATATCCCTTACATTTGGCAAATTATCTATTGTTACAGTCTCGTCTGTCATTATGGCAGCGGCCAAAATAGCAAGTGCAGCATTTTTAGCTCCACCAATTTCAACTTCACCGTATAAAGGATTTCCACCTTTGATTACGTACTGTTCCATATTCCACCTCTATGAATTCAGGAGTATACTTCCTCCTAATATACTATTCTCAATTTACACTATTGTTATACATCCAACTACAAATTTCATTTATGACGACGTATTTAAGCCGCCATTTGTGCCGGTGCTGCTTTTAATAAATGACGCAGCAGCTACTATTATCTAATCATATCACGATAAATAAGCACTATAATTCAAGTGCCTCCACCAGCTTCTCTACTGTCTGCTCCACATCAAGCCCCTCCTCGGAAACCTCGATGTCTGCATACTGCTCATACAATTTTGAGCGCTCTTCAAAAAGGGTTTCTAAAGTCTGCCCTTTCTTTAATACTACACCTCTACCCTTTATGTCTGCAAGTCGTTTTTCCAAAATAGCATAAGAAACCTTGAGATACACAACTCTGCCTATCTCCTTAAGATGCTCCATGGCCTCTTTTCCGTATACCACCGAACCGCCTGTAGCTATAATGGCCCTATCAGCCCTGATAGAAGCATTGACACGGTTCTCTACCTCTATAAAACCGTCCGTGCCCTTTTCCTCAATTATCTCACGCAGAAGCTTTCCCTCCTGCTCCTGTATCAGTAAATCCGCATCCAGGAAGCTGTATCCCAGCACCTTTGCAAGTATTACGCCTATGGTACTCTTTCCAACTCCCGGCATGCCTATAAGTACGATATTAGTTTTCTGTTCCATCTACTGCCTCAGTATTCTCTGTATCTGTACTATTGGTGCTTTCTGACTGCTGTGTGCTCTCTGTAGCACTTGTGTCTGCTGCCTTTTTGTCCTTCTTGGTAGTAGTAAAATAATTGTGAATCTTGATCTTGTCAAGCTGCTTCTGCTTTACAGACCATTTTTCATCGTCCTGCCATCCTGAAAGGATGCCATTGTAATATTTGTCCTCTTTATTGCCCTTTACAGTCTTCCTGTTTGACTCTGTTGCTTTCTCATCGGTCTTTTTGTCGAGCCTTACGATATAGTAAGTGCTGTCTGTGGTGATGAGGTCTGAGGTCTGTCCCTCCTCAAGGGAATTGAGTGCATCTACAACGCTCTGATCAAGATTGTTTGTAGTGTATACACTGTCCTTTGTCTTGCTGTCCGATGACTCTGAGCTCTCTGTAGACTCTGTGTCATCTGATTTCTTATCTGAATCATCTGTCTTCTCCGCATCCGGATCAACGTATGTGGCGTATGTGCCTGTTGTGGCTGTAGTGCCTGCTGCCTTGGCTGCATCCTCTAAGGATGATCCTCCTGCAAGCGCCTCTACCACTGCATCTGCCTGTGCCTTTATCTGTGCTGACTGCTCATCTGTATATGTCTGATACTGGTAATTAGAGTCATATGCACCCTTGTAATCAAGCTTCACAATGGTGTATGCAGCCATATTGGCTTCCTCATCCGTCACGCTTGAATCAGCATTTTTGATGATTGCAGCATACATCTTACTCTTTATGAGGCGAAGCTCTAAATATTCCTCGACAATCTCCTCTGTAGCACTCATCTCGTCTATCACATCATCGGAATTTGCCTTCATAAACTTCTCTGCGGCTTTTTTGATTTCCTTTTTCTCATCATCAGAAACCTCTACATCGTAATCTGACTGATGCGCCTTTAATGTGTAAAGCTCATGAGCCTCCTCGATAGCATTTTTCTTCCATGTTTCAAGCACAGTATTATTGCCTGATACTGTCTTGTCCCAGTAGCCCTCGCCCATGTACTGTATATACATGTCATCATAACCGGCCTCCTGGTACCTTATCATAAAATTAACAAGCCCAAGCTTGATATCCTCTTTATCTAATGTCGCAACTGTTGCGGTTTTATTTATTGCACATCCTGTAAAAGCTGTAACTGAGAGTGTTGCAGCTAATAACATAGCTATTACTTTTTTCGCTTTCATTGTATCTATCCTCTTTAAAATTGGTATAGTATCGCTCGTATATTATAGAGCTTTTCGGGCCTGCTGGCAAGCATTTTCTAAACTTTGTAAATTATCGTCAATTTCGCGTAAAGCATGTGGTGTTTCCTATGCTATATGCTACATGATTCCAAAATTCGGGTAACTATTCAGCCGTAATCAGTTCCTTACGCATTTGCGAAATCAGTTCCTCCACCACATCAAGCACATCCCGCTTCTTCGCCACGCTGCCATTTTTTAAATCAAATGTGAAATATGGGTTTTCTGCCATATTGAATTTGAGGGAAGATTTATACTGGGCAACAAGCATTGGTATCTTCTCCGGATTTATCCTTGCCCGTTCAAACATGGTAAGCTTTATCAGTGAGCCGGTCTGCTTTATCTCAGTGATATATACGGCATGTGCCAACGCCTTAAGCCTTGCCACGCGAAGCAGGCTGAGCACTGATTTTGGTGGTTCACCAAACCTGTCTATGAGCTCCTCGAGCATCTCATCCTTCTCTTCCTCTGTCTCTATGCCTGCAATACGCTTGTATATATCCAGCTTCTGGAATTCGTTTGCGATATAACCTGCCGGAATATAAGCATCGGTTACAATATCCACGGTCGTGTCAAATTTGTCACTGATATCCTCGATGCCCTTTGCCTCTTTTACAGCCTCGCTCAACATCTTGCAGTACAAATCATAGCCCACTGCCTCCATGTGTCCGCTCTGCTCCGCACCGAGCAGATTGCCCGCACCACGGATTTCAAGGTCTCTCATGGCAATCTTAAAGCCGCTGCCAAGGTCTGAGTACTCCTTTATCGCTGCAAGACGCTTTTCTGCCACCTCTTTTAACATCTTGTTGCGCCTGTACATGAGAAATGCATACGCAGTACGGTTAGATCTGCCGACTCGTCCGCGGAGCTGATAAAGCTGTGAAAGCCCCATGTTGTCCGCATCGTGTATAATCATTGTATTGACGTTTGAGATGTCAAGTCCGGTCTCAATAATTGTCGTGGATACAAGCACATCTATTTCACCATTGATGAAACGGTACATGATGCGCTCAAGCTCCGTCTCCTTCATCTGTCCGTGCGCAAATGCAACAGTCGCATCCGGCACCAGCTCCTGCAGCTTTGCTGTTATGTCTGCTATGTCGCGCACCTTATTGTACACATAGTACACCTGTCCGTTTCTGGCAAGCTCCCTGTTTATCGCCTCTCTGACAAGCTCATCATTGTACTCCATGACATATGTCTGAATCGGTACACGGTCCATCGGCGGCTCCTCAAGCACGCTCATATCCCTTATGCCGATTAAACTCATGTGAAGTGTCCTCGGAATCGGTGTAGCAGTCAGTGTGAGCACATCCACATTGACCTTCATCTGCTTAATCTTCTCCTTGTGAGTCACTCCGAAGCGCTGCTCCTCATCGATTACCAAAAGCCCCAGATCCTTAAACTGCACATCCTTTGAGAGTATACGGTGTGTTCCGATGATGATATCAACCTCACCCTTTTTGAGCTTTTCTATCGTCTTTTTCTGCTCTGCTGCGCTTCTGAAACGGCACATCAAATCCACATTCACCGGAAAATCCTTCATCCTCTGCGAAAACGTATCATAAATCTGCTGTGCCAGAATGGTTGTCGGGGCAAGATACGCTACCTGCTTGCTGTCCTGCACTGCCTTAAAGGCCGCACGGATTGCAACCTCCGTCTTGCCGTAGCCCACATCACCGCAAATCAGTCTATCCATTATTTTATGGCTCTGCATATCAGTCTTTGTGGCTTCAATTGCAAGAATCTGATCCTCAGTCTCATCAAAAGGAAAAAGCTCCTCAAACTCTCTCTGCCACACCGTATCCTCGCCGAATGCATATCCGTTTTGCTGCTCACGCTGGGCATACAGCTTCACCAGGTCTCCTGCAATCTGCTTTACCGCACCTCTGACCCTATTCTTTGTTCTGGTCCATTCCTGACCGCCAAGCTTGTTGAGCTTTGGTTTTCTGGCATCCTTTCCGGCATATTTTTGTATCATGTCAAGCTGGGTGGCAAGAATATAGAGATTGGAGCCACCCTGATACTCTATCTTGATGTAGTCCTTTACCTTTTTGTCCACCTCAAGCTTTTCAATGCCGCGGTAAATACCTAGTCCGTGGTTTTCATGCACTACATAGTCCCCAACCGACAAATCGGTAAAGCTCTGTATTTTTTCACCCTCATAGGTGCGGTGACGCTTCTTTTTCTTCTGCTGCGCCCCAAAAATATCTGACTCCGTAATCACGGCAAACTTTAGGATAGGATACTCAAAGCCTCTTCTCACCTTGCCGTAGCAGACCATAATCTGCCCCTCAAAAAGCTCATGGTCGTAGTTTTCAGTGTAAAAGCATGTGATTCCCTGATCTGTGATATCCTCTGAAAGCCGCTTTGCCCTTGTCCTTGAACCGGATAAAAGAATGACTCTGTAGCCGTTTTTCTTATAGCGCTTTAAGTCCTTTATCAAAAGCTCAAAGCTGTTATTGTATGGGCTGACACTCTGACAGTGAATACCATAGCTTCCCAGCTGGTGCAGTCCGTTTGCTTTATTATCGAGCGCACCGAGTGCGATACACGAATACTTCTCGAGCTTTGCCACAATCTCCTTCTCTGTAAAAAGACCGTTCATCTGCCCCGGAAGTATATATCCCATCGCAAGTCTCTGCTTCATGCTCTCTGAAAACTCAGTCTCGGTAAGCTTTCCCTGCTCTGCGCACCTGGTCAGCTCATCGAAGAATATAAGGCTGTCCGATGGATTAAAATAATCCAAAAGCCCGACTCTCTCGTCAAAAAAGTACGACAAAAAAGCATCCATGCCCGCATACATGGACAGCTCTCCCCACTCCTCGGTAAGCTCGTCTGCCATCACAGTCACTCTGTGTGCTTCCTCTGTCTTCATCTGCTTTCTAAGCTTGTCAGACACCCTCTTTGCCTCTGCCTTAAGCTTTTCAATTCCCCCGGCCTTTTCCTCATCACTAAGTACAAGCTCTGCCGCCGGATATATGCTCACCCGGTCTGTATTTTCGATGGATTTCTGGCTCTCGCAGTCAAAATATCTGATGGTGTCTATCTCGTCTCCCCACAGCTCGATTCGGATAGGATTCTCCTCCGTCAGCGGAAAAACATCAAGAATACCACCCCTGACAGAAAACTGTCCCATCGTCTGGACCTGATACTCTTTTTCATAGCCCATTCTGATAAGAGCAGCCTGAATTTCCTTCAAATCCAAAAGCTGTCCCAGCTCAAGTGTAAGCACGTTTTCCCACATCTTTTCTATCGGCGCCATCGTATTCATCAGCGCATCAAAGGTGGTCACAAGCGTCACTCTCTCCTGCTCACGGATAGCCTTCAAAGCCCTGATGCGCTCCGCTGTCAGGAGATTGCCCCTGATATCCGACTGGTAAAAAAGCACATCCTTTGATGGATAATACACCACCTCTTTGTCAAAAAAACTGTACTCATCGTACAGTTCCTTCGCCTTCTGCTCTCCAAAGGTCACAATAAGCTTGTTTTTCCTGTGACCTCCAAAGGCATATATCATCTGTGATTTTTGCGCATCTATACATCCCGTGACAGATATAAGTCCGGACGATTTTTCTGCCGTTTTTGTCATCTCCTCAAAGCCCGCAAGGGAAAGGAGTGGTTCTGTAAATGCTTTCACTTTCAATTCTCCATTTCTGTCTGTTCAAAATCACCTTGTCGATTTCCAGCTAGTTATATATGTTCATAGCCTTATCCGTCTCGCCCTGCATCATAAGAACTGCTGCATCCATCGCATGACCGATAGCTTCCTCCACCTTTGCCCTGTCCTCAGAACTGAAACGCCCGAGCACATGGTCAGCAAGATCCCAGCCCTGCGGCTTTTCTCCAACACCGACCTTGATACGGCTGAAGCCCTGTGTGCCGGTCATTGCAATGATGCTCTTAATCCCGTTGTGACCGCCGGCGCTGCCCTTTTTGCGGATACGGATACGCCCCGGCTCGAGCGAAATATCATCAAAAATAACGATCATTTTCTCATCCGGATCAAGCTTATAAAAATTCATCACCTCAGCAACAGACTCGCCGCTTAAGTTCATGTATGTCTGCGGCTTCACAAGCAGCACCTTCATGCCCTCAATCACTCCGCTTCCACAGAGCGCCTTGTGCTTTTTGTCTGTCACACTTATATTATATTTATCCGCAAGCGCATCTATCACATCAAATCCGATATTGTGCCTTGTGTGCTCATATTTTTTGTCAGGATTTCCAAGTCCTACTATAACGTACATCGTTTATCCTTTCTCTTTCTCATATCATTTACAATTCAAAATAAAACAAATACTGCTGGATAATTCCCGCCACACCCTTGTAGCGCTCAAAATCAAAGCCGTCACTATAATATTTGTCCAAAAGCTGCTTTACATGCGTATCTATCGGAAACGCATCCACATGATGTAAACCAAAAAGACATATGCAGTTCGCCACTTTTTTGCCAATTCCTTTGCGAGTAAGCAGGTTTTCCATCGCCTCATCATAGCTCATTTTGCGCAGATTATCAAGCCAGTCAGGATTATTAGCGCCATACTCATATATTTCCTTCAGATACGGTGCCCTATAGCCAAAGCCCATGCTCCTGTCATCAAATACCTCATCCGGTACCTCAAGCGGCTTTGGAAATGTATACAGCTCTTCACCCTCTGCACTGCCGTCTATTTTATGCCCGCACCGCCTGCAAAGTAAATCCACGCTGTTTGTGATTCGCTTTATGTTATTATTCTGGGAAATCATAAAAGTAACAATCATCTCCCACAAATCCTGCCTTAAAATGCGCACACCACTGCCATATGCATATGCCTCCTTCAGATGCGCGTCATCTCCGTCTGCTATAAGCTTTGCAATCCCCGCATAATCCGTATCCATATCCAGATAGCTTTTCCATATATTGTTCCAGTCTGCCTCATCACAGTCCAGCTCAAACTCATTCCCATCCTGCTTAATCCGAAGCGCCCTGTCAAATGCCACTACTGTGTATTCATTTTCTCCTGTATTCTTCCATCTGAAGCACTGACCACTGTCAGCAATCTGTTTTAAATCCAGATTATCTATTTTCGTCTTGTACATATCTTTTTGTCTATCCTCTTTTATTGTAGCTATACTCTAAAAAGCCGGTCTTTCTGTGGCTTATTGTACCACGGATAGACCGGTTTGTGTGAAATATATTTGGATTATTATACCAGCTCAGGTATTTTATATCCTGCTTTGCTCATCGCTTTTTCAAATTCATCAAGCGACATCTCTGCTTTCTCGGCACCTCTTTTTGCAGAATAGTCTCCCTCCTGTACTGAAAGATAAATTTCAAAAAGACGGCCCTGCTGCATTCCCTGTTGCATTCCTCTCTGCATGCCCTCCTGAATGCCAAGCTTTTTATGATCATCCCATGCCTTACACATATTTACCACCTCTTCCTTTTCATCATACTTAATGTCAGTTCCTACAAATAGATTGATAGCTGCTACTGTCTCAACGTCAACCCTTGTAAAGGTATCATCTTTTGTAATTAACTCATTCAGCTTTTCCTCATCTGACGCATTTTTCAACAACTCAAACAATGGCCTGAGCCCTGTCTCGAACTTGGAAAAATCTGTAATTTCCAGTGGATTCAATAAATTAATCCTGTAATCATTGATGAATGGGAGTATTCTTTCATCCATCTGTGGCATCATCTCTGCAAGGCTTCTTGGCCCATCCCACTGTGTAGTTCCAAGATACAGTGTGATTGTAATCACCGGTGTCAGCTTATCATCAAGTGTAAAGCCTGACAAAAACTCGTCCGAAGACCTGTAATCCTTATTTTTCCGGTGGCGTTTCTTTGCCTCGTTGACCTGCTCTCCGTAATTCAATGCATCATAAATCATAGTTTTAACAGGCATCGCATAATGAATGTCTGTCTGCGCTTCTGCTCCAATTAAGATAACATACATTTCCCCTGTATGCTTCACGGAAACACTTTTTAGCAAATCTCTCCATTTCTGCTTAACAATCTGCTTCTTATCAATACCGAAAACTGATAACACCTCTGTGGTGTCACATTCCTTTAAATCCTCCGGTTTGATAACCTTCTCTCCGTCAAACAATACATAATTACAGATTTCACTAAACCTCGTATTGTCCGACAAATACTCCTTTGCCTTCGAGTCCTTTGTACCCAAATTAACCTCCTCTTCTTGCGTGAGCAGGAAAATCTGAAGTCGAATAAAAATACTGTATACTTATGCTTTCCACGTATATAATGTGTACAATAATCCCTTATATAAAAGCCGGCAAAATCCCCACAACCCGCTTTTCTCGCAATGTTTTCACATCTGACATTTCAATTTTCCTGCTATTAACTGGTAACATAAAGCATTGAAAATTTCCATGTCTTTGTCGAAAAATGCGAAGTGGTCTGCCCTCTTCAAAGTGATACGCACCGATAAAAATTTGCTGTGGTGTCGTATTTACAGAAATATAATGCTTTGAGTTGATTGTAGCACAGGGAGGACAGTTTGTCATTAAATTTCTCAGAGTTTCTTATCTTTGGGAATATTCATAGTTCCTGTTCCTATTTATCCTTTCCTCTCCTCATCGCTACAGCTCCCGGCGATGATATTGCACTTCCCAATACAAGCTTCACCAGCCAGATAAAAAATACTATCACAAGTACAGGAATAAGACACGTTGTAACTATAAGCACTGCCAGTCCATCAATGAACTTGTTGACCATGTTCTTTACACTATTTGCCGTAACTGACAATGTATTTTTCACACTGTTTACTGCATCCTTCGCCTTATCTATAAAACTGCTTTCAGTATCTTTACTCTTCTTGCTATCCTTATCATCATCCTTTGATGCTTCTGATTCATCCGCTAGATCATTTGCTTCATCGATTGTCGCATCAATTGACTCCTGATATGTACTGTAAATCATTTTTGAGACATGCACGCTTACCGGAATAACCGCATATATTGCCAGACCAAAAATGAATATTTTTACACCTATTTTCCAAAAGAGCTCCTTTTTGCTTCCAAAATATACTGCCAACGCGAGCATTGATACCGGAATAAGCCATTTGAAAGTCAGCGCGCCCAAAATAGTCAGCAGATATTTTTCAAGATATATTGCTGATACAACAATCAGAAAATATCCTGCCAGATCCATTAATTTATTTGCGACAGGAGTTCCGTCGTCTCCCGGCGCTAATGTAATAAGTGTTGAAACTGCTGTAGCACTTGCGCTCAGTTCCAACGCAGTTGTTTTCTTTTCATCCAGATACTTTATAGTTTCTTTGTTTATTTTTGACTCAGGCGATGAATAGCTTTTTGCAAGTCCAAAAAATGAAATACATGCAATAATTATACACACTATAATTGCAACTACTCTGAATAGTATGCTTCTTTCAAACGATGAATCAGTTTTATTTTCCATAATGACTTATCCCCTCATATTCTATAAAAATGTTCTTTTTGCCTCTTCCCGGCTATTCTTCAAGGTAGATGCAGCTCCCTCTCCGGCAAAATATTCCTTCACCAGCTTTACAACTACACCAGAAAGCAAAAATACCGCGATAAGGTTTGGTATGACCATAAGGCCATTGAAGGTCTCCGCTATGCTCCACATCAGTCCGAGGTTCATTGTCGCACCGACTATCGCAACAAGCGAATATACTACCATGAACGGCTTATTTGCCTTAGTTCCGAATAAGAACTCTATGCATCTGGTTCCGTAAAGTCCCCAGCCTATGATGGTTGAAAATGCAAAACAGCACATGGCAACCGCTGTAAAGATTGATACCCAGCCGCCGTAGGTGGATGTAAATCCGCTGATGGTAAGCTCTGCGCCGGCTGCTTCTCCATAGCCCACGGAAACTCCGCTGCAGAGTATGACAAGTGCTGTGAGTGTACATATCACGATAGTGTCCACAAACACCTCAAATATACCAAAGAAGCCCTGCTTTACAGGCTTTTTGGTGTCTGCACAGGCATGCGCGATAGAGCCTGTTCCAAGACCTGCTTCGTTTGAAAAAATTCCTCTGGAAACGCCCTTTTTCATGCTCATAAAAAAGCTTCCTACTGCTCCGCCTGTCACTGCTGACGGATTGAACGCGCCCTCTATTATGGCTCCGAATACGCCCGGTATAGCTTTAAAGTTGACGATTACTACTCCAAGTGCCAGCAGAATATACATCACTGCCATAAATGGCACAAGCTTTTCAGTAACCTGGCCTATACGCTTGATTCCTCCAAGCAGAATAAGCGCAATGAGAGCGGCAAGCACTATTCCTATTATGAGATTGAACGTTGATGCCGACTCTTTTGAAATTATATCGTAATTATATAAAGCTGAATCAATCGCTGTGGTTATGGTGTTTACCTGTGTAGCGTTTCCTGTACCGAACACGGTGAGCACGCCAAACGCTGAGAACAGATATGCCAGCCAGTGCCAGTGCTTTTTAAGACCGTTTTTAATATAGTACATAGGGCCGCCTACCAGGTCGCCGTTTGCATTTCTCTCGTGAAAATGTACAGCAAGTGTGACCTCCGAGAACTTGGTGCACATGCCCAGAAGTGCTGAAATCCACATCCAGAACACCGCTCCCGGTCCGCCTATCGCGATGGCTCCCGCAACTCCTGCCACATTTCCCGTACCGACCGTCGCCGCAAGTGCCGTACACACTGCCTGAAACGGTGTGAGCGCTCCGTCAGATGCCTCACGTTTTTTGAGCATCCTGCCAAGAGTAACCTTCATCGCATATGGAAACTTTCTAATCTGAATAAATCCCGTTCTGAAGCTCAAAAGCAGCCCGACACCTATGATACATATCATCGCAGGCACGCCCCAGATAAAATTGTTGACCACGTCATTGACTTTTTCTATTACTGATAACATCTTTTTCTCCTACTGAATTTAGTGTAACGTATAAAGTATAACACGGTTTGTACAATTTTTTATATATTTAATTTTATTTTTTTGAAGTTTTTATTTATAAAAAACACCCGGATATAGCAGTTTATCTATATCCGAGTGTTTATTTTTGTATAATATATACAGGATATCCCTCTACAGTCCCTGTGTCATCTTGTAATCTATAAGTGTCATGAGTGATTCTGACTCGATGGCGAGCTGCTCACACTCCTCAATCCACTTGTCATAGGCTTCACTCGCCTCATCCTCCGGCTCCTTTGCTTCGAGCGCCTCCATCATGGCATTGACCTCGGCAAATTCTGCCTTGATATCCTCTAAGAGAGAGTCTTTTGTTGATTTCATAGTATCCTCCCAATTTGATTTAACGTAAAATATATTTTTATGATTATTTCACAAAAATTTCATTCTATAAAGTGTGGCTCAAGCATCTCAAGCTCCGCCACATCTATGCAGTTTGGAATCGTGCCGTCTATCACGTCCTGCTTACACTCTGCGTAGTCAAACCACTTTACAGAATCGATTTCCTCCTTCTGCACGGTGATGTCCGCTTCGTCCACATCGAGCCACAGAAGAAACACCTTGCTTATCTGGTTGTCCAGGAATCTTTCTCCGTGAAACACCTCGTCTGCATGGTGTCTGTGCAGTCCACAGTCGATAAGCTGTTTGGGCTCTATTGTCAGGCCCAACTCCTCCCTAAGCTCTCTGAGCGCAGACGGTATATAGTCCACGCCTGCCGGTATGTGTCCCGCACTTGATATGTCGTAGCAGCCCGGAAAGGAGTCTTTTTCCATGCACCTTTTCTGCAAAAGTATCTGTATGGAATTTCCACGGCGTCTGACTATCCAGACATGCGCAGTCCTATGAAGTATATTGTTTCTGTGCGCCTGCTTGCGCTCTACGGTCTGTCCTGTTGGATTTCCCTGCTCGTCCACTATATCAAAATATTCCATATGAGACTCCTTTCTTGTCGCTTACGTCCGGATCACTCGATAGGTGCTCCTGCCGGCATTGGTTTCTCCGGTGTCAGGAGTGCGAGATTGCCCTCTGCATCCTCTGCGCACAGCAGCATTCCCTCTGATAAAACACCTGCGAGCTTAGCCGGTTTTAAGTTTACGAGAACCATTACCTTCTTGCCTACCATCTCCTCAGGAGAATAGTACTTTCTGATGCCTGATACTATCTGCTTTGTCTGGTTTCCAATCCTTACCTGTGAGCAGAGAAGCTTCTTTGACTTCGCAACTGCCTCACATTTTACGATTTCACCAACCTGAAACTGGAGCTTTTCGAAATCATCAAATGTGATTTCTTCCTTTGCTTCCACATCCATAGGCTCAAGGTCTGCACCATCTGCGGCATTTTCACCTGCGCCACAGCCACATGCTGCCTTACCCTCGACTGCTGCAAGCTTAGCCTGCTCAGCCTCAAACTCTGCTTTCTGTACCGCCTGAATTTTCTCTACCTCAGGCATCACATCCTCAGCCTTTAATCTGCCGAAGAGGATCTCAGGTTTGTCTGTAACCTTTGTGCCGCTCTCATAAAGACCAAATTTGTCAAGGTCATCGAACTCACGGAGTGTTGTGTTAAGCTGTGCCACAATCTTTTCTGCTGTCTCCGGCAGGAATGAATGAAGCAGGCTTGCTCCGATTGTGATAGACTCTGTGAGGTTGTAAAGCACCTCAGCAAGACGATCCTGCTGTGCCTCGTCCTTTGCAAGCACCCAAGGTGTTGTCTCGTCGATGTATTTGTTGCAGCGGCGGAAAAGTGCGAATACCTCTGTGATGGCATCTGCCACACGAAGTCCTTCCATTTTCTTTGCCACTTTATCTCTTGTGCCGGTAACAACAGCCTTAAGATCTGCGTCAATGGCAGTCTGATCTGCATCGCCTGTTGCGCCTGTGCTCTTTACGATGCCGTCAAAGTATTTATTACTCATGGAAACTGTTCTGTTTACGAGGTTTCCAAGTATGTTTGCAAGGTCTGAGTTGAATCTCTCGATTACAAGATCCCATGTGATGATTCCGTCGTTCTCGAATGGCATCTCATGAAGCACAAAGTAACGTGTGGCATCCACGCCGAAAAGTCTGACCATATCGTCTGCGTAAATAACATTTCCTTTTGACTTACTCATCTTGTCACCGCCCTGAAGCAGCCATGGGTGTCCGAATACCTGCTTTGGAAGCGGAAGGTCAAGTGCCATAAGGAAAATAGGCCAGTAAATAGTGTGGAAACGCACGATATCTTTTCCGATAAGGTGCAGATCTGCAGGCCAGTTTTTCTTGAAAAGCTCTGATGATCCGTCAGGATCGTAGCCGATTTTTGTAATATAGTTTGTGAGGGCATCAAGCCATACATACACTACATGCTTTGGATCGAAATCTACCGGAATTCCCCAGCTGAATGATGTTCTCGATACGCAAAGATCCTGAAGTCCCGGAAGCAGGAAGTTGTTCATCATCTCGTTTTTCCTTGAAACCGGCTGGATGAAATCAGGGTGTGTGTTGATATAGTCGATGAGTCTGTCTGCATATTTGCTCATCTTGAAGAAGTATGCCTCCTCCTTCGCAGGCTGTACCTCACGTCCGCAGTCCGGGCATTTTCCGTCCACGAGCTGTGACTCTGTCCAGAATGACTCACATGGTGTACAGTAAAGTCCCTCGTATGAACCTTTGTAGATATCGCCCTGATCGTAAAGCTTCTTGAAGATTTTCTTTACACATTTCTCATGATCCTCATCTGTTGTGCGGACAAAATTATCATATGATGAATTTACCATATCCCAGATTCTCTTTACCTCACCTGAAATCTGATCTACATACTCCTTCGGTGAAATTCCGGCTGCCTCAGCCTTTTCCTGGATTTTCTGTCCGTGCTCATCTGTTCCTGTCTGGAAATATACGTCGTATCCCTCTGCTCTCTTGTATCTGGCGATTGCGTCTGCAAGGATGATCTCATATGTGTTTCCGATATGAGGCTTGCCTGATGTGTACGCAATGGCTGTTGTCATGTAATATTTACCTTTGTTTGTCAATTTAGTTTCCTCCTGATTTTCTTAAAATGCGTATAAATACATAACTTATGCCGTCTGATTTCGCATAAAGCACGTTACTGTTCACACCTGACAGTGTGACCAGCAACGATTACAGCCCATTTAAAATGCCTCTACGAGGCGGGGGTTGTAATCACACAATAATTAACACTATGGCACATAGCTTGACAGCGCGGTGTCAAGCTTGCGTCTGAACAGTTATTAAAGCACTTCTGCAAACAAGTTTGCGCGTTCTTTATGCTCATCATACTTCTTTTATACGCTAAAAAACGCCTCCTCAGGAGAAAACTCCCAAGAAGACGATTATATCGTGGTACCACTTCTCTTCACGCAGCTATCAAAATCATCCGGCATCATATACCGGCACTGCTGCGCCTCTTTCCGCTATAACAGGCGGTTCCTGTCAGTATCTAGCCAATGGTTCAATACTGCTGCTCCAAAGCCATGTTCCTCTTACTTTAGGTCATCCCCTCTCAGCCTGTGTGGGATTTCTCTGTGAATCTGCCATAAAAGTACTCTCTTTTTCGTCGCTTTTATCTCATACATTCTAGAGTATCATGTGGCTTTTAAATTGTCAACTGTTGTAAGTCAACTTTTCTTTTAACCAAAAATGAATTTCTTTGTCCCATATGTCAGAAAGGCAGTCTTATCTTCCGTGATTACTGCAGCCGTATCATAAGATACGAGGACGGAACACATGAATGGCTCAGAATTCCAAGGCATCACTGGTTTATTATCAATGAGTTTAACATAGAAGGTCATATGAAGTCGATAGGTTACAGACTGCTTTGATTCAGCGAGGAACTGCTGGAAACAGACATTTCGCTGCTCAGTCACATGAGAAGTTCCATGCCGGCTGCCTGGCTTAAAATAGTCATGCAAATCAGTCGCAACTATTCTTCACATAATTCTGGTTGAGCATAATTAATTATTACACCATTTCCCAATCTATCCCCAATATCAATACAGAAGGTTTGTTTATATTTTCTACCAGAAGCATCTTCGAACTTAATTGTGGGTGTCATTCTAAAAAAATCTTTTTCATCTTTATCATAAGACATTACCATAACAAATGCTTCACTTACCATAGCAATCGGATCTTGAACAGCTTCATAACGATGTATTGTAAATTCCGACAGATCCATTCTCTTTGCGATACACTCTAAGTCGGGGATTATACAATATGCCGCACCTCTACCTTTATTCAAAAATTCCATGCATAAAATAGTCGATTCCGAATTTGAATTAGAAACAACCTTAGAATTTTTAAATACAAAATAAGGTTGTTCACTAACACGAAGTTTTTCTTCTGCTACACGCTTATCTTCTTCCCTTCGTCTTCTCTCCTCATCCAATCGTTCTTCATATTGTTTTCTTTGTTCTTCATATCTTACATCAGAAATAATTTTATCTCTCTTGGCACGATTTTTTGAAACAATATTAGAGATGATAAATGATAGGACGCTAAAAAAAGTGCTCCTGTCGCAACCAAAGCACTATATAGTGGAGCGTAGTCTTTATATTCTATAACCAATTGTAAAAATTCTTTAATCGTCATCTTTCTCCTTTCCGATTCCAGAATTTAAAAAGTTAATTTCCATTTAACATTCGATTAAAATACACTTAAAAATTAATAAGCTCAGACTTTCTCAAATCCTTAGTAGCTTCTGCATATATCTTCATCGTTGTTTCTGCATGCGCATATTCAAAAATCTCCTGCACAGCCTTGGTGTTTACTCCAACTTCACACATTCCAGTTGTAAAAGTATTTCTCAAAGAATGATTGCTAAAATTTGTAAGATTGGCTACATTGTCTCGGTGAACTTTATCAAGTACCTCTAAATTACAGTCTCTAATAATTCTTCTAAGAGCTTTATTAAGTGTTCCTTGATGCTGAACATTACCGAATGGATTTACAAATATAAAATTTCGATAACCATCGACAACAGCCACGCTTTTGAACTTTCATCTTTGGAAAAATATTTGAAAGCCTTATAAACTAAATCTCTCTAGCAATTTTTCCAATTGCTTACAGCGCATAGTAAAACCCTAGTATTTCATCCTTTAATCAACTCTACTTTTTGACAGGCAGTGTATCAACAATGATTTCTTCCGATACATCAATATCATCGAGATTATATTTCCATGGAACACAATCGGCTCTTCGTTTATTTCTGCAAAATATCTATAGATACGATTAGTAAGTTCCTCCTTAAATTTAACACGGATACCTCTGAGCATCTGACGAGTCGTCTTGCTAAAGAAACCTTCAACCATATTGAGCCATGATCCATGTTTGGGAGTGAATACAAATTCGAATCTTTCCGGTACAGTTGCCAGGTATATTCTGGTCGCCTCTGATGTATGAACTTTAAGATTGTCGAGTACGATGCGAATCTTGTCTTCCTTTTGGTACTTATCATCTAACAGCTTCAAAAATTCAACATATTCCGTGCTACTGTTCTTGTCTCTCACAAGTGGCATCAAAAAATGCATTTTCAATGCCGCCTTCTTTAAACTTTTTTAGGCAAAGCATGACGCTACAGCGGTTGAGCCCCACTTTATCAGCAATCGCATCTATTGATACGGAATCCGCACGTAATAATAGAATTTGCGTCCTTGTAACTGTTTGAGCCTGAATTGTTCTGGCACGAGTTTGAAGTTCCAGATATTCTCTTTCTTCATTGCTAATTTCGATTGATGATGCTCTTATGCCCATGTAAATGTCCTCCAAAATCTTTATAATGACATTGTAGCACAGATTTTAAATATAGCCGAGTTATTAAAAAGATATTATACTAGGAATAATTGACTGCCAACGGACACTTATGTCCTTTTTCTCATTATATTGAATTTTTAGTTAGCCGGCTTTTTATTGGTGAGATTTCTTATATTCTACATACTTGCCAATCATTTTCCTAATTACCTGACAGCATGGACATCCAAGCCAGAATATTCACTTGCAGTGTTTTTTCATTCTTTCATCTACGGTCATAATGGGTATAATTTCTAAATGCACCTCACATCTCGCTTACTAAAAAACACAAACATATCCGCTATCTCAACATGTCACAAATGTTTTCTTATATTTATCAAATATAATAACGGTATTACCATAATTAAACTGTAGTAATTTTCTAACCATATTTCAATAATCATCGCAATTATAATGCATATTATACCTATTGTAATAATTTTTCTTCTCATTTATGTTCCACCCTCTCTAAGATTAGCGCCCCACTGATAATCAACTCCACGGGGCGCTATTTTGATTATTACAAATCTACAAATACAATTAGTTTCCTGCTAATTGCTCGTCGATTTCAATAATCTTTTCCATACACTGATTGATATAATCTCTGAAGTTACCAACAGCTTCTGGTACAGTGGTAGTGAGAAGAGTCTGGTACTCTTCCTCATAGGTAGAGCGCGCATTATCGTAAGCTGCTCCTTCCCAATAATTAGGAAGTTCGTCCATTGAAGAATTAATTTCTGTTGCTGCAGATGTTAACTGCTCGATAGCAGAATTAATCTTCTTTACACACTCCTCAATTCCACCTCTTTCAACTCTTGTTGCCATATTTGTTACCTCCTTAATGTGGTTAATTTATGTAAACCCACTATGGGATTACATTAGTACTTAGTAAAATTTAATTTTGTCTACCTCGTCTTCTACTTTTGCATATTGAGTAGCCGCTTCTTCTAAAAGTTCTTCTACCGCACCAATTATTTTTATGTAATTTTCAACTTCTTTAGTCCAGTCGGTATCCACATTCTGCATAAAATTTTTACCAGCAGCTGTATTCCAATCTTTTTTTAATTTATCCAATGACTGTATAACTTTATCTTTATACGTATTTAGATCATCTGCGCTGTCTGATAAACTTTTTTTCATATCATTTATTTTTTCAATATCAAACTTTAGTTCTTTCTGTTTCATACAATCCCTCCTCTACTGAATATCAAGATTAGGATTCATTGATTTTGCCAAATCTCTTTCTTTTTTTGCCTCTTCACTATTTCCCATTTCTTTAAAAATGAAATATCTAAATGCATGAGCATCAGCCTTTTCTGGATACAAATTTTCTATATACTCTGCTAAGTCCAAAGCCTTATCATATTCCTTAATTTTCACATGACTCAATAATCTATATAAATACCCCTCATAGAATGATGGATCATTTATTGTAGCTTTACGCATTTTAATAGTAATATTTTTAAATTCCTTTTCTGCTTCTGAAACATTTCCAGTAGCCTCAAGAGCTGTAGCATGGAAAAATAATGCCGTCGAATAATAAAATATACCATATTCTTCATTCATTAATTTAGCTGAATATGTTAATAACTTTTCATTCTGAGCAGTTTTACCATAAATATCTACAATTAAATATAACAAATCAGGGTCGTCTCCCACCTGATTATTAGCTTCTAATAAAACCTTACATGCATTTTCAATTTTATTTTCTTTTATTAATAATGTCGCTTCATTTATTGATGCGTCTTTTATCACATTAGAAAATAATCCTTCTGACTTCATGTAATCAATCCATTTATGTGCTTCTGCATCTAAATTTGATTGAATTAATATCTTTAATTTGATATTTGCTAAATTATAATCCTTTGGGAATCTACTACATCCTTTGTTAATTACCTCGAGAGCTTCCGTATATCTTTCCTGCCCCAAAAGGATCTGTGATTTTACATCATAAATATCAAATGAATCAGGCAATACCTTCTCCATTTCATCTAAAGATTCCAATGCCTGTTCAAATCTATTAAACGCTAAATATATTTTTGTTTTTAGAAGTCTTAATTCACCATTAAATGGATCTAAATTAATTGCTCTACTAATATTTCTTAACGCCTGCGGCTCATCTTCTGCCTCAAAAAATATACTTGCCATTATTTGATACATTTGAGAAGATACAAATCCATTTTCTTCAGCCTTATTATAGAACTCCACAGCCTTGACTTTTTCATTCATCAGCACATAAATACTTCCGATAGAAAAATAAGCTTCAGCGTAATTAGGATCCACTAATAACGCTTTTTTAAATGCTTCAATTGCTTCACTGTATTGCTCTAAATTTGCACATGCATTCCCTAAATGAATATATGCTTCCAATGTTCTAGGTGCCTCACTAATTATTTCTTCAAATACTTTCTTTGCGGCATCATATTTTTCAGCAGAAATAAGCATAATTCCCTGACTCACTTTGTCATTTATCATTTCAGTATCCATAAAAACATCCTCCTAGTTAATCTTTGATTTTAATACCTCGTACAATGAAGGTGTAAAATAATCATTTATCTTTATATTACTATCCACCATCTCAGTTATATTTATTTTGTGAACATCAGTAGATGTATTAACAATTTTCTCAACCATCATTCCATCAATGCTTATTTCGAACAGCTTATCATCATAACTCAAATTATTTATTCTGTTCAAGTCAATCACAACAATATTTCTTTTATCTGCAGGTGTTTGATATTTTATTCTAAATATGTAAAATAATTTATCATCAACAATTTCTATCATCTCATCAATACGACCACCTATAAA
>ERZ507059.41-NODE-41-length-48209-cov-26.1729_pt1 | contig 48209 bp, 43 predicted proteins | sample MGYA00513787_ERZ507059 | MGnify/ENA metagenome assembly ERZ507059
CCAGCAACATCCCTATCGGAGAAAACGACTGCGAGGTGGGCTACTGGGTAGGAAAACCTTATTGGAACAAGGGAATCTGCACCGAAGCCTTGAAACTGATGCTCGACTACTGCATCAACGAGAAGCATTTTGAAAACATCTGGGCAGACCACTTCACCGGAAATCCTGCATCAGGAAGAGTCATGGAGAAATGCGGTTTCATCGATACAGGTATGTTGAATAAATGTAGCCAACTCGTGGGTGGCGACAAGGATATGGTTAAAGTATTTAAGTACAAAGGATTAAAAAATGAGAAAGAAATCAAGAGCAATGGATAGTGGGTGGGCTTTGGAAATATTGCACAAGGCTCCGTATATAACTGTCAGTTTTATTGACGAAGACGGCAATAGTCGTTTCAAAAGGAATATAAACTCTGATCTTATGACTAAGCCCTGTGCTTTCTTGCCAGAAACATGAAATGTCAAAAAGGGAGGGTAAAAGTAAGGCTTGTCTTTTCTTGGAATAATCATAAATTGATCATATTTGGTTGGTTACAAAACTCATAATTATCAGTAACAATCGAGGCATTGGAAAACAACACAGAGCTGCATTCGCTCATCCCATAGGCATTATGAATGTGTCCGAAGAGATGAGCATCCGGCTTGATGCGTTTGACAGCATCTAGCAAAGTTCTGTTGCCATAATTCAAACCTGCACTTTCATCCATAATGAGATAGGGTGGCTGATGAGTGATAAGCACGTCGGTATTGGAAGGAATGTTCTCCAACATTTTAGTATAGTTACCACTTATATCATCTTCCACGAACATCGGGATGCCGAAGAACTTTATGCCTTCTATCGTTACACCGTTACCATAGAGATAATGGCAGTTTTCGGGCAAGCCATTGATATCGGCTCCGAAAAGACAGTCGTCATGGTTTCCTGCAATGAAAACTTTGTGTTTGTATGGCAAGGCACAGAACCATTCCATAAAGTCGATAACTTCGGCTTCAGTTCCTGCCATCGTGAAGTCACCGGAATGAACTATCACGTCAGCAGCAGGAAGATCCTGCAGCTGACAATGATGGTTGTGAGTGTCGGAAATATGAAGTATCTTCATTACTGGTTTGTGCTTAAAACGATTTCTGAAATTTCCTTCCTTTTCCTAAGTCTAAACATCGAAACTCGACTGTTTTTCCTGTATCTAATCCTGCATTAGCATAACTAGCATTTATTTTATCAGCAATAGACTTGATTGTTCTATTATTTGCAGATTTTACTATCATAATGAAATACACAAACTTTTGGTCTTCATTCAGTAATTTCACATAATCTTTCATATAACTTTGCTTATCAGGATTTAAAGCTTTGAACTCTATCAACGCAACCCTAGTAAGTTTATCCTGTTCTTTTAGAAATATTGAAAAATCAACCATTGCAGATTGACCTTTTGGATAGTCAACTTTACATGGCTTTTCCTTGTTACTAAAATCATACCTTTTGCTTGTAGGCGTTTCCACAGAATAATAAGCATCCCAATTTTTTGAGCAATACTTATTGAATTCCTCCACAAAAACAAATCGGAGTTCTTGCTCACTGATTCTAAACTCTTCCTTTTTATCCTTACTTTCTCTCTTTAAGGGAAATATAATTCTTGAAGACTTATTATTATAAGTCCCTATTTTTTGATTCTCCATTTGTGTCCTATAAACCTCGCTAATTGTGTTAAACGTATTTTCAATAATAACGTCAATATGTTTTTTTACAATCTCATCTTCCATTGTTTCTTAATTTTATAATTCAGCCCCAGCCTCCTTGTGGATGCAGATGACCTCCTTGGGTTTAACAATATCAATAACTTTCTTGATGCACTCTCTCGAAGCGTGTCCTGATGTATGAATATCCACCACATTGGAAAACGCCTCTCGAAAGTCTCTGTAAGCAGGATTTTGCTTTACTTGCAATGGGTCTTTGTAATAACCATCCCAAGCAGAATAGATGAGAAGAACCTCTGACGAAGATAATCCTTGACACATTTTCTTCACAAAATCCAAATGGCTAGCCCCTGTTACCAAGACAAAGCCCTTCTTTTGCATCTCACCGAGTTTAGGATCATCCTCCCCCACATACTTAAAGTGAAAAGCAAACAAGCCCTTTGAAGATTTTGCTTCTCGATGTGTAAAGATTCGCATCGCTCTGCCCATCATTCCACCAGTGTAGTATAGTCCCTTACGAGCTTTGAGAGCTGCCGTTTTCACACTAGCCAATCTCTCAATATCCGTGGCAGAAGCCAAGACTATCACATACTTGAAAGCACTCATCACACAAGCCATACGTCTAGACACCTCACTTTCTTGAATACAAAGGTCTCCACGCTTCAGTGTAGTTCCTTCTGTGATAAGCAAGTCTATATTAGAAGCATATCTATGAAGCGTAGGATATAATCCTTTGCCAAGATAGCCATGGTCACGATAATCACCAGTATGCCATATGCGTTTTCCGTCAGCTTCGATAAGAAACATATAGGAGTCATAGATGCTATGGCTATTAAAAAAAGGAGTGATACGGATATCCCCTATCATAAAAGATTTTGGCCGAGTATGCGGTGCTGTACGCTCCCATATATGAAAATCTTTTATCTTCCTTATTTTCTGCTCATCATCTATCAATATCTTACTTTTTTCTTCCGAATCTTTCCATTCTTGCTCATGAGCTATTTTCAACAGGTCATACTTCGCAAGCATTAGTTCTTGACCTCCCACTCCTATATATTGAGGCACATCGCAAGGAATTAGGTCAAACAAGCCGACATGATCTTCATGGGCATGAGTATATACCACCGCTTGGTGCTGCTTAACATTTTGCGCAAAGATGTCACGCACCTGAGCTTCATCTTGCTCAGGTGTAGTAGGAACAGCACAAGCTGGCAAATTCTGACCGAAATCCACAAAGACACGAGAAGTCTTCGTGGATATTTCAGTAATACATCCACCTATTTGGTCTATTCCACGATGAATCGTAACTACAACATCGCTATCTTTTAGATATGTTTGAAATCTTGCCATCGTCATTCAATTTTATCTTTTATTAGAAAAACGTATACTTATTAGAAATATTGTCTTAAATCCATCTTTTTTCCCCTTCATATTAAAGACAATTCGGAGAACTTATCCCCCAACAATTCCTTTAGTTGTTGTTCATTCATCAAATGGTCATCTGATACAACTTCAACTAAGGTTACTAATCTCACAGAATCCTCATGCCAAGAGCCTATTCCCCACGTTACAGCTTCAAAGGACTTACTTACCAGATGCAAACTTTCCATATCTGTCATTTGCAATTCATGGTCAGTTGGCTGGAAGACAAGAAAGAGTACACGAGCTATCTTACGCCCCCCACACAAGGATTCAAGCTTATCTTGCGTCATTTTGCAAACCAATTTATATGGCTTATTCCATAAATCAAACTCCTCACAATCAAAGGCTACAAGTTTGCCTTTTGTAAGAAAGAAGGACTCAAAGTCATCATTATCAATGCTTACCACCATACGGGTCTGATAAAACTCCCTCATCAGACCCTTTATTATTTCAATATTGCTTATCATTGATTTCACTTCAATACTCTTCGTATAATGACTCTCGTATTCTCCAATTTCAGCATCGGCTGAGACATATAGGTGGTAAACTCACAGCCGTGCTCCTTCATCCAATTCACCACCTCATTTCTAACCTCGTTGTCATAGCAGATGGTGAGACCTAAAGGAAGAGTTACTTGAAAATCTTTTGGTTCGATTTCCTTGCCTGTCACCATTGGGTTGCTAGGTTCAAGCCCAAGGCAGTATGCCACATAGCTGCCAGCCAATATTCCCTTGGAAGGCTCAGCACTGTATCCTAACTGTTCTTTTACTTTATCCATTACATCTCTCAATGTCATTAGGTCCTTAGCAATACCCAAGTTTGCAAATACTAGCAACTCCTCTTTTATTCGGGTTTCGATTTCAGGTGTCAGGGAATCGAATTTCTGCTTTGCACCAAACATAGTTTGGAATGTCAACGACTCGTTGAGTGTTCTCTGTTGCAGTTGCACCTTGCGTTTCTGTTCTTTGTTCATTGTTCATTATGTATTTTAAGTTCTACAATATCATAAGAAGCATCTTTTTATGTGCTCCTTATATTTCTATAATACGATAATCTCAATGTAAAAATTTTCGAAAAGTCTCTATTTCTGCACACTTTCACAAGAAACGAGCAAGCATTTTACAAAGTTTAACTATAAGAAATCTCTTAATTACCATTCTGCCTACAACACTGGATACTAACCGTTTTATGAAAGTAGAAGTGGAAGCAGGTGACGTCTTCGATGAATTTTACTTCAAACAAAGGGGGTTGAAGGTTGGATTGTAAGAAGATGACATTTGTATTCCAAATCAACATAACCTCTTTACAAGCAAGAATAGGCAAAAACCGACTGACACTAAGAAGTCAGTCGGTTTTGCTATTTTTAGAAGTCACATGTATCGGGGTCTGAACCTATTCTGTCTGCCTTCAGAGATGCGATTTCAAACATTTCCTGCTGAGAGAGTTCAAAATCGAATGCATCGATGTTTTCCTTGATTCGGCTTGGAGTAACCGACTTTACCAGTGGCAGCACGCCTGTCTGCATCACCCAACGGATAACTACCTGAGCTACACTCTTGCTATCACTTGTAACCTATAGGATGGTTATCCAGATACTTTCGTCTCGGTCGCGCGCCGCTGTCATGGCGTTGATGAGCCGCTGCAGCCAGATACGGGAGTTCACTACCATGCCCTCGAACCTGTTCTCTCCAACAAGGATGCAGCCTTGCGTATCGTCAGGATAATTGCCTGCATGGATGCGGATGCCCTCGAAATTCGTCACACCCACCAGCAATGGCAGCCAACGCTTGAATCTTGGCGAATACGATATAACCACTGGATAAGTGCCCTCAGGAATGGCTGTATGGCCAGGTATCTTACGAGCCTTCACGCCGTTCTTGCGGCTATAGCGGGCATCCACTTCCTCTGGCTTTAGCTTGATGCCCAACAGATTTCGCCATGTAGGCTCCATGGTATCGCAGAGATATGTATCTTTGGACAACAGCTGGCTGTCAAAGGTATGAATCAATTTGCACTTGTCGTCTTTCTTCTTGCCCGGCAGCGAGTTACGAATTACACTTGCATCGGTCAGCAGATAGAGTCTGCCGATGGTATAAGTTCCTTTTTTAGCTATACGCTTTAATACTATTTCCATTTTGTTTTGAATGTTAAGTGTTAAACTATTTTGCGTTGAAACATCTCAGGTCGAGTCCGTCAGAACGGAATAATAGCTTCTTAAAACTGAATAACTGAATACTGAACACCTTTCCGCCTTGCTTTCCGTCAGCTCCGTCGGCATTTACTCCCTTCGGAGGAATTTTCTCGATATAATGACGGTTCACCCAGTTTCTCAGCATCGTCGCCGTACCCTTCTTGCCGAAGTCGTTATGTAGACGTACCATTTCAGCCTGCGTGTAGGTAAAGGTATCTGGCAATTGCTGCAGCAGGTTGGCAGGTCCTCGCTTGCTCGATTTCTCTCCTACCTCATTAGCCTTGGCTATGCTTGCACCAAAGAAAATCATCTTGCACCACAGGTCGTAGCTCTCGCTCCATCTGATGAACTCTTCTATTTCGGGTTCCCATTTGCAGCCGTTTGCCACGTATAGCACGCAAGCCTTGAGAAAGGCAATAACGTTGCCACGGAAGGAGAGATTCTCGAACACCCTGTTTTGCGACATGCGCGAAAAGTCGGCGTTCTCATCCTTCAACTTTTCTGCCAGGGCGAAAGCCTCAGCGCAGTCTATCCTACCCGACGCCTTGCACAGATTCTCTATGTACGGTCTGAGCGCCTCTCTGAAGGCATCGTCATATTCGCCGTATACTGGCATTTCGGCACCGATTTCCCGCTCTGGGATGGTACAGAAGTTGATGCGGCTGATAGGTCCGTCGGTGAGCACCTTGGAGAAATATCGCTGCCCCAGTTGGACGGTGGTCGATGCATTCCAGTTGAACCGGATGGTGATGCGCTCGGTGATACTCGATGTGCCCACGCGGGTCTGGCCGTATGAGTTCCCCGGATCAAAGGCAAGGCACATAATCTTGAACTGCTGGTTGCCTTGCCCCTTGAGGGCATCAAACTGGTCTATCTCGTTGAGCGTTGTATAGAGGAAATGCCCCTGAGCCTCAGCCGTGCGCATGACGAATGCCGGGTTGGTCATATCGGCGTCTATCTCCTGGATGATGAGGTTTTCCGGACGCTTGCGCTTATCCTTGTTGGCACCCTTGCGTGTCACCTCCTCTTTCCATTCCTTCTCCCGTTTCAGGTTTTCACGGTCGCGCTGCCTGATGTCCTCCATAATCATGTTGATGGGCATCTGCACACAGTTCTTGCCTGCGCCCGTACCCGCCAGCAGACAGCACATCAGGGTAGCCTCGTGCTCCACATTGTCGATATACTTGAAGGTGGTCTTGCAGAGGTGTGTAGCAAGTGGCGGGAAGATGGCGTGTGCCACGGCTGGCTTGTAGACGTCCGGGGTCTTTGATAGCAGCAGCTCCACGAGTTTGGGAAGATGTTCGGGCATCGGAGGCGGAGCTAATTTATCATCTTCCGCATTAATATCCGTGCCGCCCTCGGAACCCACGGAACTTGCGGATTGGAATGCCACGGCATCCTTCTGGGAGGACTTCTCTGCCTGGGCATTGATGCGGATTACGGCTTGCGACATCGGCTTCGAACTGTCACCATATTTCGCATAGAAGTCGTGGATGAGTTGTTGGCAGTCACGCTCCTGCGAGAAGGCAGGCATCTTCTGTGCCACCACCGCCTTCAGTTCCTCTTCGGGCATCACTCTCGATGCGCCTGCGCTCATGATTGCCAGGAGCGATGAGTGACGGGAACCTGGGGTGTTGATGTCTACGTCCTTCAGACCTGCCGCATTGCGGAAGAGGTCGAAGGCTGCTAGGTTCTTGCCGGTTGCCACTGTGCCAGCATCCTGATGAGCTCCAGCAGGGCTGAGATAAGCAGCATGAGCAGCATTGCTATAACAAGGTTGGGCAGGCTGAACAGCAGAGCCAGCAGAAACAGCGTGATGGCTGTCAGAGCCCGAAAGTCGATGGTCTTGAACATTTTGTTGAGTGTTGAGTTTTGAATGTTGAATGTTGAGTGGTTTTGGCTGGGTGCCTTGCTGGATTCGTCCGTCGATTGTAAGTCCACGGTCCAGGTAGGCTTGTCTGCGCTTCTTCAGTTCTTCCTGTGGCAGCACCTCGTACCAATGGGGCGAGCGATAGATTTCCGACTCCTTGTCGGTGATGAAGAGCATGCGTTCTGGCGTGATACAGCTCTCGTCGTAGGGCACGCCCAGCGCCTCGCAATAGGCTCGCTGTGTCTCCTCGATAGTCATACCGATGGGCATGCGGATGTCGATGTGCAACTTCTTGCGGGCTGAGTACTCCAGGTGCAGCAGGGCTCCGTTCCAGATGGTGTCGCTGCAGTTCAGCTCCCGTGCCTTCTCTATCGCCTTATCCACATATTCCTTGTCGTCCACGTCGATGGTGGTCTGGAAGAGGAAGCTTTCGGGCACGGCGTTCTTCTGCGAGCGTCTGTTGTCTAGGAACTGGTAGTAGTGAGCGCAGCGGAAGGGCAGCTGCTTCTTCAGTTCATCGTTACCCCCACGGATGGCAGCTACCAGGTCTGCCATCCAGGGATAAGCGATGGTCTTGTCGTAGACCGAGAGTGGCTGGGAGCTTACGCTCCCTTTATTGCCATTCTTGTACGGATTATATGCTATAATATGTTCCATTTTTTTGAATGTTGAATGTTGAGTGTTGAATGTTGAATTTAATGTTGAATGTTGAATTTAATGTTGAATGTTGAATTTAATGTTGAATGTTGAATTGCCTAACGGTCGCAAAGGCGCTAGCCTAATTCAACATTCAACACTCAACATTCAACATTCTCCTTGAATCCGGCAATCAGTTCCTTGTGCTCTACCTTGAGGTAGCGCAGCATGTCCTGCTTGTCCAGGTCACGGCTGAAGGTATAGTTCACCTGCACCGTGCGCTTGGTGGTGCGCACCACGGCATGCTTGGTCTTGAAAATCTCCTCGAAGATCTTCTCGCCCGTACGCTCGTAAGGCTTGAAGTCGAGCACGTCGCCTCCCTTCTCGCCAGAGCAAATCATTCTGCCCGGTATCACCTTAGGCTGTTCGCAGATAACCTCGGTATCGTTCCATGGCGCCTTGCGGAAGGCGATGGTACCGTTTTCTTCACTGATGATGGCTCCGTCCACCTTCTGGGCGTTGAGGAGCTGCTTCTTTGCTGCTTGTTTCATAATCGTAATAACTTGTTTAAAAGATGAATAATGTTAGTTGATTCGCGTATCGTTGATATACAGGCCGTCGGCAGCATATCGGATGTCCATCGGCTTTTTCAGAGGGTCATAACAGACTCTTTTCATCATGACACATTCATAACACCAACATCTGTCCTCGTCCTCCATCACAGGCTGGATAAATTCCTTGATCCACTTGTAAAACAACTTACGCTCAGGATCATTCGAGCAGCCTACCGTCATATCTCTCACCACCTGAGAGTCTACGAATATCATACTTCTCCAAGCCAATTTACAATTTCGATTTACCTTGTCAGCATTGCCAAAGAATTCACCGAAAAACAAACGAGGTATAAAATCCTTCGGAACCTTTTTGTTTTCCGCTTCCACACACATTTCTACCACTTTTCCCTCCGTGTCGGCTAATACTGGGAACAATTTATCTCTTCCGATATCCGTGATGGCAACCAGGTCCTCGATGCAAAAGAACAATCCCTCTTCGTTACGCACCACTCTCAATCCGCCATACTGCGGATGATAAAACACATAAGCGTTTCCTTCCATTTTATATACAATGTTTATGGGTTGGGCTGCGAGTTATTCGCCAGATTTCAGTTTCAGGAACGGTACCGGATTCCTATCAACAAAAAACGCCCGCAACCAGACTTTACTTGTCTGATTACGGGTGCAAAGATAGGGCAAATACGTCCATGGGACATTTAGGAAAAATAGGATTAATATTTGTCCCATAAAAAAAATCATCTATGGGCAAAGAAATCAGCCACTTTATCATCCATTTCTTGATTTTTAATGTCCTCACAATGATTGAAGACATTGTTGAACGATTTTATCGTAACTTCTCTTCGTATATGGCAATCATCGGTAAGAAATCGATAAATGGCATTGGCACTGACGATGTGCTGCGGTGCCAAGATCCCCCTTCTTCTCCAATATCTGATAAACGCAAATATTGCGATATTCATTGGTGAAGACTTGCTCGCACTGGTAGACATAGAATTTAGGCCATTTAGGGTGAGAAATTCTATAAATAAAGAGGCTTGCTCGGCGGTCGTCTCTTCATCTTTTAAAGAAGATGCTTCATCAGACACAAAAAGGTATTCTTTTTTTCGGCCGATTCTGGTACCATTTTTCAATGGTTTTCTATTCCTTTGCTCCAGGTATTCATAATAGCCATCCAGGGTGGCGATATAGGCATCAAGCCTAGGAAGTTCAGCTTCAACCAAATGATTGTCTATTCTGTTAAAGGTCTCCAAGAAGTTACGAACTACGAGCACGTTATGATAATCTCTTTCCTGCATGGCAACATCTACCAGTAAGTGCATGTGTCCGCTTATATCCACAGGAGAAGGGGTATCCACAGGAGAAGGGGGCTCAATTTGTAAGTCATCATGGCAGAACTTCCCTTCATCTTCCAATTCGTATGAATACGCTACATTAGAAACTGGTTCATTATCTAATTCAGCTAGGTCTTTTATTTGACGACAAACCTCCATGATCCGTTCAACAGCTCCCAGAGGAATCTCTATCTCTAAATCTCTCGCATCTGCTATGATTTCTTTGAATCTTTCCCTTATTTCTTCTTCCGGCTCACTAGAGCATAAAGTTGCGAAGAGCTCAAAGTTAGTTCTATTATTATTCTCCATAATTGTAAAATTAGTTAGCCCCTGTTGGCTGGAACTAACTCTCTGCTAAAGGGCATATTTTTAGGTTATCTTATTCTGATTCTTTTACGTCTATGACAGGTAGGACAATCTTTACGACCGCCACAATACCAACATTCAGAGACGAATTTACCATTACCCGTATAATAGGCATCATATATGGATTTTCCATATCCATGACAAACCTTACAGTCGCCAGTACCACCACAATCAGTGCAAGTTTTCCATTCTGATTTATAGGACGACCTGTTCTCCGTGTCATATTTAGAACTGCTATTATTTTGAGTGGAATATGAACTTGTAGAGTTATAAGAGCCACTACTTACACCGTTGACTATCTTCTGATATTTTTCTTTGCTGATTCTGACATATCCCATACCATTTAGAATCATTGTGGAGTAATCAGAAGATATAAGCATAACATTACTTGTATAGCTTTTTATTACACGACCTGTCATTTGTGGAATTGGGAGTGGCGAATAAAAGGTCTGAACCATTTTTTGTTCTGCAACATATGTGAATGACTGGAAACGTAGTTGCCCTCTAGAATCTTTTCCTTTGTAACCAAACTTATAGAACATATTAAGACAGAAAGCATCTGCCACGTAGTCATTTTCCTTATCCGTGTAAAACGACAAATGATACAAAAGACCACCATGCTGATAATAATAGTCCTTTGACTGTGAATATGCATGTAAACTTAGTACACACATCAACATAAATAAAAGTACCTTTTTCATATCTTCTTCCGTTTTATTTTATAATATAGTTTTCAACTTTCAATATTTCTCCCAGGCTAAATTCCACGTTCCAGTGAGCGATATTGCCTTTCACGTTCTCGGCTTCGAGATTGATTCTGCGAATGGCTATGAGCACTGTAGCATTGCCATTTACCAGTTTGAGATAGCGATATTCTCTCAATGCGTATGGAAACTTGCCAGCATTATAGTCGTTCAGATAGTAGCGCACGCCTTCTTTCACATTCTGCTTGTTGTAGAGCGGAATTCCTTGTTCGTTGACAGCGATGTAGCGAGGGGCTGAACTCTCCGTAATAGGACGAACCAAGCTATGGCTTTCTTCCACCACGATGTGATAAAAGTCATCTTTATTCACTTGCAAATAGAGCGTATTATTCTCGGTAGCAATAGTCAACTCCTTTTGGGCAGAAGCAGAGATTTCACTCATTCTGCCAGCGAGGTCGATACTCACTTCTGCTCCATTAAAGGACAGTTTAGGCAACTTACCAACTATCTCCATGGTCTTCACACTCACGTTGACGATGGAACATACCAAGTCGAAGATATAGCTAGGATTCTCATGTTCTCTCGACCAGTCGTTAGGATTATTCTTGATGCCGCTCTTCTTGTCGATAGTAATGGCGTAACGCTCCATCAACCACTCAATAGCCGACTTGCCATTCACGATGTAGTCGTATGCCTCAGCAGGGATATGAAGGATGGTGATATAGTCGTTGTAGATGATGGTATCCTTCTGGTCTTTCTTAGGGAACTTCATCTTCGGATTCACCGCATAATGCTCGTATACATCCTTGCCATGATAGGTATCTTCTATCTCCAAACCTTCGTATGCAGGTACATTCTCGTAGCCGAGATGCAACTTGGCGAGTGCCTTTCCAGCCTGGTAGAAATCATTGAAGGCATCTACGTCCTCTATGATAGGAATGCGTGGGAGACTCTTCTTCAGGTCTGCCTCAAAAGTACTGCGATACTCTGGCGAGTGCAAGAAGCCGTAGATATAATAGAATATAATTTCCTTATCGATACTCTTGATTTTCAAGCGGGTACGTACCTTGTTTAATATCCAGTTACTGATGCCGTCATGACGAATATACTCAGACTGAGGATTTTCATCAAAGAGTGAAAGCTGACGCGTCTTTGACTCTTCGTACCAGTAAAGAGGGAAGCACTGAGCTGTTTGATTATAGTGTAAATCAGGAATGCTATTCGTTATAATACATCCAAACTCTTTATTGTCTCCCACACTTGGGGTACATATAACCACATTCTTACTATCTTGTGTTGGGAACAATTGCGGCATCTGATACACACAGTTGTTTAGGCACCTGTTTAGATACAGATATTGTTTGAAGAAAGGTCTGTAAGAGGCAACTCTCACGGAACTCTTGTCAAACAAATATTTTCTTCCCTTTGGCACATCCGTTTCTTTCTGCGCCCTATCCCAAGTGAATTTTGTATAGTCTGTATCTAATATATCCACAACCTTTAAAGATGAGTCTTTAGCCAGCTCTTTTTGGACACGTTCAACCTCAGCATTATAGAAAGCTATGGATTTTTGTATATTTTCTATCAGACTGTTGCTGCTACTATTATAGCACCATGCATCTCTGTTGGTCTTAACACCACTACTATAATGAGCATCGAAGCACATATTTTTACCTGTTTTATTTTTTTTGTCACCCAAAAGTAGCAGATTGTCAAAGCTGCCATCTCGAAGATTTATCCAATCATGTTTTTGATTTGGTTCAACCAACTCCCATTCTAATGATTTTCCTTGAACACTTTTGAATTTCTTGACCATTGACAATTTTTGCTCTCTTGTCAAGTAATCACCAATGTCATGATAATAAATGGTAGCCTTAGAATCTTGTGATTGATTAGGCTTCTGTACCAAGATAGTTATTGAAATCGGAGTGCGAGAGCCATCATCAAAAACACCTCCACCTTCTTTTCTCCTTATCTCGCCAGAGGTACGGGCATTTCCACGAAGATTAAGTACATAAATCTTCGAAAATTCCTTTTCCAAACATTCCCTAAAACCATCTTGAGCATTTCCATCTAGCCAAGAACCATTGCTGATGAATCCGATGATTCCTCCCTCGTTGTTCTTTGACAATTTATCCGATGCCCATCTGAACGCTTTGATGTAGCTATCATATAGTGCATTGCGAAGTGTAGCCGTAGAATGTGCCGCATAAGTCTCTGCTATTCTAGCATCCAAATGTTCATACTTTTGATTCTGCGCATTATCGTTAGCAGACTTCTGTCCCACTGAATACGGTGGATTGCCAATAATCACCTGTATAGGCAATCTCTTCAGTTTATCAACGTTTGCCGAGTTTTCTGGAAACCATGAATTATCTATCTTACCCTCTTCATGCTCTGAGATTTGGAAGGTATCAGTTAAGCAGATGCCATCGTAAGAAAGGTATTTTTCACGATTCATCAATTCATGGAATACACTCTCGATGTTGACATCCGCTATATAGTATGCCAACAATACGATTTCATTACAGAAAATCTCCTGCCTGTATTTGCGCTCCAAGTCCTCAGGCTTGATGAGTCCGCTCTGTAGCAGACGAGTAATAAACGTACCTGTGCCCACAAATGGATCGAGGATATTCACGTTTTCATCCGACAAGGTACAACCAAAGTCGGACTTCAAGATGTCGTTCACCGAACGAATGATAAAGTCCACACACTCCACTGGCGTATAGACAATACCCAGCTTCGCCACGGTCTTCGGGAAAGCACCTTTGAAGAACTTTTCGTATAGCGTCTTGATAATACTCTGCTTACCTTCCAAGTTATCAATGTCACCCACATTTTTGCGTACATCCGCATAGAAGTTGGCAAGAGCCTCGGTATCTCTGTCCAGTTCCTCCTTCTCCAAAAGGTCGAGCATTTTTTGCATAGAGCGGCTTACCGCATTGTTCTCCACAAAACGGTATTTCTCAAACAAAGCATCAAAAACAGGGCGAGTAATCATGTGCTGAGCTATCATCTCGATAGCTTGTTCCTCATCCACACTAGGATTGATATTCTGTTGCAAACCCTTCAAGAATGCATCAAACTCCTTGGCTGCCTTGCCGCTTTCTATCAACTCGTTGATACGATAAATGAATTTCTGCGCAATATCGCCTACCTTCTTCGCCCAGTTTTCCCAATAAAGACGGTCGCCCACCTTCTCAACCAACTTGGCATAGATACCATCTTGTAAAGGTCCAAACTTTATTTCCAACTGCTTGGCTATTTCTTCCTGAGAGAGCTGTGTGTTAACGTTCTCGCCATCGGTATCGTGACCGCTCACGCCTCCGTCATTGCGCATGGCAAAGGTATGCCCCGGGATGGTACCTATCACCACCTTGGAAGGTTTGTTCTTATTAAGATTTATCTTGTTGACTGTGGCGTTGAACTCGTCATCATGCGCACGGAGGGCATTCAGAATATCCCAAACAACATTGAAGCGATGACTCTCCTTGCCCAAAATATCATCTGGATTAGCACCCGGAGGAAGGACTACAGGAACGATGATGTAACCAAATTTCTTGCCATGAAAGCTACGCATCACACGACCTACACTCTGAACCACATCCACTTGGCTATCTCTTGCAGAGGCAAATATCACGGCATCCAGCGCAGGTACATCCACACCCTCCGAAAGACAGCGCACGTTGGAGAGGATACGACATTTATTATCATCCCCAGTCTCTTCCTTCAACCATTCTAGTTTGTCGGCACGCAATTGAGCGTTCATAGTACCGTCAATATGCTGAACCTCTACATCTACCACTTGCTGTTTTTCCTCTTCTTGAACATCGTTTTTGTAAAGCTTTGCTATCTTAGGAAATTCCTCGGCAAACTCGGTTGAACAGATGCCTCCTGTGCTACGTTTGCTACGATTGATGGAAGAGCAGAACACTACGGCACGATGCATCTTAGATGGATCTTCCTGAATAGTAGCCCCATTATCGCCCTTAATGCGCTTGGAAAGTCCGTTGACGCAACCAACCAGTTTGGTATAATCATCCGCATTCAGCTCCGTATCCTTCTTGATGCCAGCCTTCAATTCATCAGACAACTCATCTTCCGAGACTGTCAGGACAAGCACCTTGTAATCGGTCAACAAGCCAAGGCTCACCGCCTTGCCAAATCCGATGCGGTAAAACTCCTTGCCATAAATACTCTCATCGTCCATACTCCAAAGGATAAAATCCTTCTCCTCGGCATTTTTCTTCACGCTGTCCTTATAGTAGCGAGGCGTGGCAGTCATATAGAGGCGTTTGGCTCCCTGTATGAAATCATTGTCATGTATTTTCGTAAAGTGACTTTCGCTTTTGTTCTTCGATTTAGCGCCTGTTGTTCGGTGCGCCTCGTCGCATACGATATAATCGAACTTACCAAACTTGCCATCCGTCTCATGCAATAGTTTTGCTTGCGCTTTTGACACGACATCTATGCTCTGATAAGTAGAGAACACAACGATAAAATCGCCTTTGTCCTGATAAAATTTCAGCTGCTTGACGATGGTATCAACATTTGTAGATGCAGGGAAAGTCATATCCAGCAGATTATTCTCATCATCATCGGCATATTGCGAGGCACTGGCATCAGAACAGATACAAACAGGCTTCAACTTATACTGCGAATCCTCAGTCCAGCTTTTTAGACCTTGGCTCAACAAGGCGATGCTTGGCACCATATACAGCACCAAGCCCTTGCCCTTCGTCTCGTTCTCCACGATTTTGAGAGAGGTATATGTCTTACCAGTACCACACGCCATAATCATCTTGCCTCTGTCATGATTTTCGAAGTATTCGTGAGCCTTGGTCAACGCCTCGATTTGGTGTGAGCGCATCGTCTTGCCTGCAAGCAAAGCCTCCTTACCCTGCTTGCCTTCCACAAGTTCCTTCCAATTTACAGAAGAATTTTGAAGCCAATCGGTGTAAATTGGTACAAATTGAATGGCTTGGTGCTTGATGCTTTCTTGCGCATTCTTGCCCCAATGAGAGGTCGTGGATACCCAAAACAACTTATCGAAGCGATTTGTATGCATTTCATCATCTACAAACTGACGATTGGCATTCGCTATGAATGAATCTACCATCTTCTTGCTGATGACTGCATCATCCTGATAGCACTTACACTGGATAGCCCAGAATTTACCCTCGTCGGTCTTCGCCACGAGGTCTATTCCTAGATCTACTCCACCCATGCTTTCCTTGCCTGGGAATTCTTCCCATAGCCATACTTTGTCCAAGACATTGGCATATTCAGGGACGGTCAAGAACCAACGCTTGATTAATTTTTCAAACTTGGCTCCTTTGTCATGTTCGGTAACGGACTCATTTCTGAAACGAGCCAATATATCCTTGAATGTTATATTGTTTGTAGCTGATGTTGTTTGTTCCATATCATGTGATGCACATGATACCCTTCACAAATGGAAAAGAAAATCGCAAAGAGTATCATATTATTTTAAGGGCACAATAATGCCTGTAAATACTCCTTACTTTTCCTTTTCTATATTCATTGTGAGTGTAAACACATTTCCCCCTGGCAAGTCCTCCAAGGTGATCACCCACTCTATCTCCCCATTCTCTGGGTCGACATCAATAGCATACGCCGTGCCCTCCTGCTGTCCGTCGAAGCGCACGTCGAAGCGCCAAAGACCGTTCTTCAAAATCTGGTCTCTGGTAATCTTGATGGTTGAAATCTTGGAGATATCTATGTCGAGGCGCTTGGCTATCTCCTGATAGCTAAGCACCCATCGGGTCTTACCATTAGAAATGTATTCATAGGCGATGCCATCCTTGGTGAAGCCGATACCCTCAGTATCGGTAATTGCATAATAACTGGGAGCCTCGCTGTCGGCAGGTGGGCTGACAACCAGGTCGGTATCGGAGCTTACATCATCCTTGCTGCAACTGGCAAGAGTAAGCGTTAAAAATGCGGCTACAAGAGCCAACTTCCCCAAAATGGGGGGGTAAATCTACTGATAATCATAACGTTATCGTTTTACTATTATTGATGTGGCTATATACCACTCCACAAAGTTACGATTTCTTTTTGAAACTGGCAAGGATTTCGGGAGAAAGTTTTGAAAAAAGTTATTTTTGGACGTGACTCAGTTGCCATGTAAGGACGCCTGGGTGATTGCTATTATAACCAGGGCATTGCCATGGGCTTCTAATTGTATCGAATTCGGTACAATTTAAAACGGATTATTTAGCATATCTTTTACCGATATACCCAGGACGTATGGTGCCTAAAGGGTGTTCAGTATTCAGTATTCAGTTTTTTTCGCGATAGTTACCTTTTTCATGGTTTTAAATTGTAAGTAATTATTTTATATTATATATATATATATTTATATATATATAATATACTATCTATACAGAGAGTGGTAACAACAGCGAAAAAAACTGAATACTGAATACTGAACACGTTTCTCAAAAACGGGTATTACTTCGTAATATGCTGATTTATAGAGCAAACATAGTTTCTATTCCGCAAAAACATAGAGATGCGCCACACAAAATATAGAGCAAGTCTTTATAACTAACTTTCAAATCGTAAGTTTGCTGAAAATCGCTCCTTATCACATGTCTAAATTTGGCAGATACCAGATTTATTCGTATCTTTGCACCAGCAATCGAAGGAAATGCCTTAGGTGCCTGAAGGCGGTCTTCTATTAAGACCTACGCGGGTTAAAAATGATGGCAGGCGCCGGTCATCAATGAAGACCCCGAAAACAGCAGGAACAGGGCGTTCTGGGGAGTTGCAAAAACAAAGGACTCTAAACATACTACAAACAACTATGATTAATTACAGCATCGTAATGCGTAGCGTGAACGCAAATCTTCTGGAAATCAACCAGGCTAAGTCACGCATCAACCAGGCAAAGAAGGAGGGTAAGAATCCTGACCCAAAGGACCTGGAACTCGTGAAGACTGAGAAGCAGAATGCTTTCGCCATCTCACAGTACACCGACATCATGACCATCGAGAAGTTTGCCAAGCACATCACCTCTCATGGTAGTGTTTATTCGAGAGCCGACATCAGCGCCATCCTCTACATCGCCGTAGACTGCATGCGTGAGATGTTGCTTGAGGGCAAGAAAATCCGTCTGGGCGACCTCGGTGATTTCTCTCTCCTTCTCACCTCGAAGGGTGCTGAGGATGCTGACAAGTTCACCTCGCAGAACATCACCGGTGTGAAGGTTCAGTGGGAGCCTGGTCAGGAGTTCAAGAACCTTCGCGATGACGCCGAGTTCAACCTCGTAGCCAGCCGCAGTGCTCAGGCAGCCGTTATCAAGGCGATTAAGGAGGGTAAGACCAACGTTGACCTCAACGCGCCAACTACTCCGGATAATACGCCTGGCGGTTCTACCCCTAGCGGTGGTTCAAGCACTACTGAAGGCGGCTCCGGCAATACCGAAGGTGGCGGTTCAAATACCGACCAGACCGGCGGCGAGGGTCAAGGCTCTGAATCAGGCTCAGACGGCAATATGGGTTAACCCCCAGCGGCTAGGGTGCTAGCCCCTAGCCGCACCCACAACCTTCTAGCAGGACTCACCCCACAAAGCAAACACTAAATATTAAACATTAAAAAGATGAAAGCGAACACTTGGAAAACAATTCTGCAGATAGCCATCAGCATTCTGACCGCTATCGCTACTACGCTCGGAGTAACGAGCTGCATGGGATAAACCAAAACGACCGCTCACCTCTATATTGGGGAGAGCGGTCGTTTCCGGTCATTAAGGATTTCGGGGGGCAAAAATATCCCTCAACATCCCTCTATCTTATAAAATAAGGTTAAATCAAGTTTGCCCTGCAAACAAAATCCATCCATATCATCAACTTTCTGAATATTTTTTTGTATTTTTGCAGATATATTGCAAGAATGTAGGGGGTTGAGCATGGCTTATCCTCCTAGATTATAGGCGCATAATTATTAAAAGATTAGAGAATGAAGAAAATATTTATCATGAGCATTATAACCATGCTATCAAGCCTGTCTTCTTGTCAGGCGCAAAATAAGGGCTATAAGAGTCTGTCGGCAGATGACTATGAGAAAGCCATCGCTGACACCGCAGTAATCCGTCTCGACGTACGAACCGCAGAGGAGTTTGCCAATGGGCATATTCGTGGCGCAATCAACATTGACGTACTGAAATCAGACTTCGAGCAGAAGGCAGCTGCCACTCTTCCCAAAAGCAAGACTATCGCCGTAAACTGCCGAAGCGGCAAGCGAAGCAAAAATGCCGCAGCTATTTTGACAAAGAACGGCTATCAGGTAATAGAACTCGATTCCGGCTTTATTGGCTGGCAGGCAGCAGGAAAAGAAATCGTAAAGGAGTAAAGTTAAAATAACTGAACTTCCCCACATGCGAAAGTTCTGTTAGTTATTATAAATTTTAATTTGTAGCGTATGAAAAGAATTTTGCGAATTTTGATGATTGCCATCTGCTGCATGGTTTCATGCAATATGGTGGCGAATGCGGGCAACGACAAGCCTATCTCTGTAAATGCACTTCCTGCCAAGGCTCAGACCTTACTCAGCCAGCATTTCAATGGTCAGAAGGTGATGCTTGCTACCATTGAGTCGGGGGTTGTGAGCAGAAGCTACGACGTGGTTCTGCAGAACGGAACCAAGCTGGAATTTGACAAAAAAGGCAATCTCACAGAGATTGACTGCAAGCAGGGAAAAGTGCCAGCCAAGCTGATTCCGCAGGCCATCAGAAACTACCTGAAGGAGAATTATCCAGCGCAAGCGGTGAAAAAGATTGAAATGAACAAGAATGAATACGAGGTAGAACTGGTTAACGGATTGGATTTGACCTTCAACAAGCATTTCCAATTAATAGATATTGACTGATTATCAAGTTAACTGAACTTTCGCATATCAGGAAGCTAAGTTTCGCAAGTGGTTTAAGTACGGACTGAAAGCCCAAAAGCAAAAAAAATCCCAGTCAGGATAAAACCTTGACTGGGATTCCTATTTTAAATCTCTCTCTTATTTTTCTCATCTATAAAAGATGATTACTTCAAACCACGGTTGATAAGGGTTGTGTTGAGAAGCATCACGTACTTACGATACTGATTGTTGTTCAAAACAACGTGCATGTACTTGAGATCCTTCATAACAGCCTTGTCAATCATTGCAGAACGATCTTCACCCTTTACTGTTGCAGCATTCATCATGTCTGCGGTGAAGTTCTTGTGTACATCAGCTACAGCCTCTACCTGATCAATGTTCAAGCTCAAAGCATCTGCCAAGCTTGACATGTTAAAGTTCATGTTGAAAGCAGCTGTTGCATTTGTCTCCTCTTCTGCTGCGAAAGTAGCTGTTGCCATTGCAAACATAGCTACTGCTAATACCATAATCTTCTTCATAATCTTTTTACCTTTCTTTACTTTGTGAGCCTTGCACATCCGTAGACGGCGGCTCTGTTAAACATTATCCTATAGTCTTTTTCTTTAAGACGCTGCAAAGATACGAACTTTTCTCTGTGTGCGCAAACATTTCTTGGGATATTTTCAGTTTTCCGCCTATTTCTTGACTTAAATCAACAACAATACTCCGAAAAAGGCGTCAGAACGTTAGAGATATCACATTTTCACTATCATTTTGTAATATCATCGAAAAAAAAGCCCGTTTTCTTCGTTTATACCAATTATTATTTGTACCTTTGCAAAAGATTCAACCTATAAAACAAGCAAAATGGTACAGGAAAATCATATAGATAAGGCACTCGCCTTTATGGAAAGTCTCGAAAAACTGGGCAACCAGCTCAAGGCAGCTGAAGAACATCAGAAACAGCTCCTCGCCCGAATGCTGGATCTCAAGAAAGAGAATCTGACCGACGGCGAGGAATATGCCGAACTCTCGCAGAAGAGTAAAAGTCTGCAGGACATCATCGACAAATGGCGCCCCATCTATCTGGAGCGCATGGAGATGGTCAAGAGCGTAAGCATTCAGAAAAGAAAAAGAAATAATAAAAAATAAATAATAAAATGGAAACAAACAACAAGAACAAGTTTATTGTAGTTTCATACGCACTGTATGATGTAACTAAAGGTGACAACGGCGAAGAGATGCTCATCGAGCGCACTACCGACGAGCGTCCGTTCATCTTCATCAGCGGTATGGGCGTTACCCTGCCAGCTTTCGAAGAGAAGGTGGTAGACCTGGCTAAGGGTGATGAGTTCGACTTCCAGCTGGATCCAGAGCAGGCCTATGGTCAGCACTATGATGAGCGCGTACTGGAGCTCGACAAGCAGATTTTTACCGTAAACGGCCAGTTTGATGCACAGCACGTACAGGTAGGCGCCATCATCCCATTGCAGAACGAGGATGGCAACCACTTCAACGCAGTAGTGAAGAACATCAGCGACACAAAGGTAACCTGCGACCTGAACCACCCATTGGCTGGCTTGAAGCTCAACTTCTGCGGTCAGATTCTCGAGAGCCGCGAGGCTACTGCTGAGGAGATTGCCAAGATGGCTCAGATGATCAGCGGCGAAGGTGGCGGCTGCTCAGGTGGCTGCGACAACTGCGGCGGCGACTGCAAGGATGGCAACTGCGAGGGTGGTTGCGAAGGCGGCTGCAACAAGTAATAAACACCTTTTATAATATATAAGGTAATGAGGAATACATTTGGTAATCTTTTCACTCTCACTACTTTTGGCGAGAGTCATGGAATAGCTGTAGGAGGCGTTATTGACGGATTTCCTGCAGGCATTGAAATCGACATGGACTTTATCCAGAGCGAGCTGAACCGCCGACGCCCAGGACAGAGCCATATCACTACGGCCAGAAAGGAAGCTGACCAGGTGGAGTTTCTGAGTGGTGTATTCGAAGGCAAATCTACAGGAACCCCTATCGGGTTTGAGGTACGCAACCAGAACCAGCATTCTCAGGACTATGAGAATATGCGCTGCCTCTTCCGCCCTTCTCACGCCGATTTCACTTATCACGAGAAGTATGGCGTTCGCGATCATCGTGGTGGCGGCCGTTCATCAGCCCGCATCACCATTGCCCGATGCGTAGGCGGAGCCTTGGCTAAACTTGCCTTGCGCCAGCTGGGCATCAACATCACGGCCTATACCTCTCAGGTGGGCAGCATCTCGCTGGAGAAAGATTATCATCTGTATGACCTCAACACCATAGAAGATAACCCGGTGCGTTGTCCTGACCAGCAGAAGGCGAAGGAGATGGAAGATCTCATCGCCCAAGTTAAGGCCGACGGTGATACGATTGGCGGAATCATCACTTGCGTCATCAAGGGTTGCCCGGTAGGATTGGGCGAGCCTGAGTTTGGCAAGCTTCATGCCCAACTGGGTGCTGCAATGCTTGGCATTAACGCCGTGAAGGGTTTTGAATATGGCGAGGGTTTTGCCGGAGTTACTGCCCGCGGAAGTGAGCAGAATGATGTATTTATTCCGAAGGCTGATGCTGCTGAGGTGCCAGAAGATGCAGCAGCAAATCAGGATGTTGCTGCCCGTATCACGACAAAAAGCAATCATAGCGGAGGAATACAGGGCGGTTTGAGCAACGGCCAGGATATCTATTTCCGTGTTGCCTTCAAGCCGGTGGCTACTCTTCTGATGGAACAGAATACGGTAGATTTGGAAGGAAATGTCACTACGCTGACTGCCCGTGGCCGACATGACCCATGCGTTCTGCCAAGAGCCGTTCCGGTAGTTGAAGCCATGGCAGCCATGGTTATCCTGGATAATTATCTCTTGAATAAAACAATAAAACTTTAATTAGTGATTAGTTAGTAGTGATTAGTGATAAACAAACTAATCGCTACTAACTAATCACAAATAACTAATAACTAATCACTACCTAAAGTTTACTATCCTTTAATAGTTTTGGGCAATATTCATTAAAAAAGCATTTATCGCAGAGCGGTTTCGTACTCTTGCAAATATATCTGCCATGCAGCAGAATCCAATGATGCGCATTCGGAATATCCTCTGCCGGAATGTGTTTCATCAGATAATCTTCTACTTTTCGTGGTGTATCAGCTGTTTTTGGCACCAAACCCATGCGATGACTCACACGATAAACATGCGTATCCACCGCCATCGTAGCATGACCGAACCATACGGCACGAATCACATTCGCCGTCTTGCGCCCTACTCCAGCCAGCTTCTCCAAATCATCCGCAGCCTCAGGCACCTCACCTCCGAACATATCAACCAGCTGGCGAGACATTTCAGCCAGATGTTTCGCCTTGGCATTCGGATAACTCACCGAACTGATCAGTTCATAAATATCTTCCTCGCTCGCCTGTGCCATGTGCTGCGCATCAGGATAACGGGCAAAGAGAGCAGGCGTAACCATGTTGATACGCTTGTCGGTGCATTGCGCAGAAAGCAAGGTAGCCACCAGAAGCTGAAATGCGCTACCGAACTGCAACTCGGTAGTTACATTCGGCAGCGCACTTCTGAAATGATTCAATATAAAATCGTATCTTTCCTTACGAAGCATTTCTCTTACTTTTTAGCAGGAGCAGCCTTCTCTTTCTTCAGCTTTCCCTTGTAAGCCTTGTTCAAGCCGGCAATAACCTCGTTTGTAATATCATAAGCCTTGTCAGCATAGAGCAGGTTATCGCCGCTCTTTGAGAAGATGATGCTGTACTTCTTGTCCTTGTTATAGCGTGCAAGATAGTTGGCAATGCTGTCGTGGAGAGCCTTGTTGTACTTCTCCTGCTCAGCAGCAAACTCGTTGCTCAAGCGCTGCTGCAAGCCCTGCAAGTCGTTGTTCTGCTTCTGCAAACCAGCCTGAATAGCCTCAGCCTGCTCACGGGTGTAAGCATTCTGCTGAATCTTCTGCTGGAAGTTAGCAGCAGCTGCCTGCAACTGCTGACCCTTCTGAGCGATAGTAGCCTGAATATTCTGACCCTTTTTCTCCAGCAAGGCAGCATACTCCTTAGCGAATGTGTATTGAGTCATGATAGAGTCAACCTCTACGTATGCAATCTTCAACTCTGCTGGAGCCTTGCTCTCAGACTTAGCCTCAACCTGAGGCTGTGACTTATTGCATGATGCCAACGACAAGGCAGCTACAGCAGCAATAGCCACTGAACTCAAAATGTTCTTTTTCATTTCTTCTGTATTTTTATTATTATTTATTCCTAAAACTAAAATGATTTAATACGCCTTGTTTGCTTCGCGCGCTTCGCGGTCTTGGTCAACCACACAGTGGATACCCATCTTGCGCAAACCAGGATTGTCGTGAACATGCTGAGAAGAGAACTTGCCATTCTTCTTAAAAATCAGCTTCACACTAAATAATGCCATTGCGATAGCAATTATTAACAGACTTAATAACATTAATTTTATCATTTTTATTACCTTTGCAGTGCCTTAGTGCACTTTTGGGTGCAAAGGTACTATTTTTTTGGGAATAACCAAAACAAAATAGTAGAAATAAATGTTTTATCAAAACAAAATAATAGAAAATAAATGAATAAAAGTGAATTAAAGCCTGCTCTCGTGTTCGAGCAGTTCGCAAAAATCAACGAAATACCTCGTCCTTCCAAGCACGAGGAGAACATGATTGAGTTTTTGAAATCATTCGGTGAGTCTCATCAGCTCGAAACGCTGGTAGACGAAACCGGTAATGTGCTCATCCGCAAAGCTGCCACTCCAGGCTACGAGCACGCTGAAACCATCATCCTGCAGAGTCACATGGATATGGTTTGCGACAAACTGGTAGATGTGGATTTCGACTTCCACAAAGATGCAATCCAGACTTATGTAGACGGCGAATGGCTCAAGGCAAAGGGTACTACCCTCGGTGCTGACGACGGTATTGGCTGCGCCATCGAGCTGGCTATCCTGGCAAGCAACGATATTGAGCACGGTCCTATCGAGTGCGTTTTTACACGTGATGAGGAAACCGGACTGACCGGTGCTCACGGCATGAAGGCGGGCTTTATGACCGGAAAGATGCTCATCAACCTCGACTCAGAGGATGAGGGCGAAATCTTCGTATCCTGCGCTGGTGGTCAGACTACCCATGCCACCTTCCACTTCTCTCGTGAAGAAGCTCCTGCGGGTTATTTCTTCATGGAAGCTTCGCTGAAGGGTCTCAACGGTGGTCACTCGGGCGATGACATCAATAAGAAGCGCGCCAATGCCATCAAGATTCTTGCCCGCTTCCTCTTCCTCGAGAATGAGAAACTGGATGGAAGTCTGCGCCTCGTAAGCTTCAACAGCGGCAAAATGCACAATGCCATTCCTCGTGACGGAAAGATTGTTTTCGCTGTTAAGAATGCTGATAAGGAGCAGGTTCGTGCCGACTGGAATATCTTTGCATCAGAAGTAGAAGATGAATTCCACGTAACAGAACAGGCTATGCAGTTCAATATGAGCAGCTCCGATGCTGCACCTGTCATCGAGAAAGCTGTAGCCGACAAGTTCGTAATGGCTCTCCAGGCTGTAGACAACGGTCCGCTTACTACCTGTCAGGATGAGGCGATTGCCTGGATGGTAGAAACCTCAAGCAATGTGGCAAGCGTGATGACCGATGAAAACAGCATCAACATCGTAGCTTCTCAGCGAAGTAACGTAATGAGCAATCTGGAGAACATGACCAACACCGTAAAGGCAGTCTTCCTTCTGGCTGGCGCCGAGGTAACTGTAGGCGACAAGTATCCTGCTTGGAAGATGCGCGCAAACAGCGAGCTTACCGACCTGGCTGTAAAGGCTTATGAAAAGCTCTTCGGCAAGAAGCCATTGGTAAAGGGCATTCATGCCGGTTTGGAGTGCGGTCTCTTCTCAGAGCGCTATCCTGAGCTCGATATGGTAAGTTTTGGTCCTACCCTTCGCAATGTTCACACCCCAGACGAGGCTCTTCTCATTCCTACAGTAGAGATGGTTTGGAATCACTTGCTGGAGATTCTCCGCAGCGTGGCTAAATAAGCAAGCGTGCTGAATAAAGCAGCGCGGCTAAATAAAAAGAAGATGTCTATGATAAAGAAAATAATGTTTGTCATGGCTCTAGGACTTGTGCTGATATTCACCTCGTGTGGCGATCAGCACAAGGCTCAATCTCTGGTCAAGGATTTTCTTGATAAGAACCTTGTCGATCAAGACTGCAGCTATGAGCGGTTCTCCCGCCTCACTCCTACCGCCATGATCAGTTTCGACCAGATGAAGGTAATGCGACAAAATGTCAGCAAACTGCCTTACGTCAAGAAGAATATTGATTATAATGATGCAGCTTATCCCGACACCTTATTATATTTAAGGGCTACATACAAGCTGACCAACCATCAGGGCGAGAAGCAGGAAGTAACCCAAACCTTTTATCTTGATAAAGGTTTGACAAGAGTAATCGGGTTTAAGGAAAACTAAAAATAGATAAGAATTGCCTTTCAGCAAGGCAGTAAGAATAAACAGAAAGAGTTGACTAGCATTTTAACTAGCCAACTCTTTTTTCATATAATCTCTTATTTCTTTTCTAGCCAGAGTCAGTCGGTTCTCGGCCGCTTTATATCCGATGTTCAGATTCTGTGCAATCTCGCTCACCTGCATTCCTTCGAAAAGGTTCAGGCGGTAAACCTTGCTTCTCTTTTCCGTGAGCCGGGCAATGCCACGCTCCAGAATCTCGTTGATCTGCCGGGCAGAGAAAACCGATTCGCCATCAATATCGTATCTTCCCATCCAGTCGCTAGCTCCCAGGAAGTGTTCATACTCCTCAATCTTATGCTTGCGCCGGTAATAATCGATGATCAGATTCTTGGCAATGGTGTATACAAAACAAGGTAAAGTAACAGGCGTAATCATCTTATCGCCTCGAAGTAATCGCACAAAAGTATTCTGCACGATGTCTTCAGCCTCGTCTGCCGGAAGCGAACGGGACATGACATACAACTTCAGCTCGTTGTAGTGTTCAGAGTAATAATCAGCAATAATGCTGTAATTTGAATTTGTTTGTTCCATGATGGCGATTTTTTTTATCATGTTTTTCGTTTATCGATATTGCAAAGGTAATAAAAAAAAAGAAAGCCACCAAAGGAAAGCGAAAAAAAATGTGCTAAATGTTCGTTTTGAAACATTTAGCACATATGATAGATACAATTTGTAACATGAAATGTTACGCATCGCAAAGTTTTATTTCTCCATTCGAACCTTTTTTCAGGTTGGGTTACTTGATCATGTCAACGCTTCTCTTGAGGAATGCGTCGAGCGAAGCACCCTTCAACATACCATTCTGAAGCAGGGCAAGGTCGATGAGCTGGTGAACAATGTTGTTGTTCTTAGCATAGCCCGAGATGATTTCGTTGCGCTTAGCCTTCTCATCGCTGATAGCCTTCTCTGTATTGTGAACATCATCCTTCTCCTGCTGGGTAATCTCTTCAGGCTTCTTCTTGTTCTGCTCCTGATGGAGTACGGCAAGGCGAGCTTCCTGACCCTTGATTTCTGCAAGGATTGGCTTCAATGTTTCAGCTGTGTTGGCCTCAGCATCTTCCAATACCTTCTTTACCAGAGCATGGTCTGAGTTCAGTACGATGTTGTAGCTGTCAGGCATCTGACCATAGAAGTTCATGCCTGCCTGGAACTGGCTCATCGCCTTCATACGGCGCATGTACTCGTTCTGGGTGATGAGCACTGGTTGGTTCTGTTCGCCCAAAGCCTGAATCTCAACAAAGAATTCTGTTTTGTCGAGTTGAGGCATCTGAGAGCGGAATACTTCTGTCAAGTTGTCAGACTGCTCTTTGCTCAAATCGGTCTTCTTAGCATCTTCCTTCACAATGAGACGGTCGATGATGTCGGCGTCAACACGTGTAAAGCGGCTCTTCTCCAGCTTCTGCTCCAGCATGTTTACCATCGGCGTATCGAGCTGACCTTCCATCAGGAGTACAGAATAGCCCTTCTGCTTGGCTGCCTCGATATAAGAATACTGCTCTTCCTTATTGTTGGCGTAGAGATAAACCAGGTTGCCATCCTTATCGGTCTGGTTGTCCTTGATCAGCGTCTTGTACTCCTCGAAAGTAAAGTACTTGCCCTCAACATCTTTCAGAAGTGCGAAGTCCTTTGCGCGCTCGTAGAAATCATCCTGAGAGAGCATTCCGTAGTTGATGAAGATCTTGAGGTCATCCCATTTCTCTTCAAACTCCTTGCGGTTCTCCTTGAAGATTGAGTTCAGACGATCTGCTACCTTCTTGGTGATGTAGGTAGAAATCTTCTTCACGTTACTGTCGCTCTGAAGGTAGCTTCGGCTTACGTTCAGCGGAATGTCCGGCGAATCGATTACACCATGAAGCAATGTGAGGAATTCTGGTACAATGCCTTCTACCTGGTCAGTTACGAACACCTGATTGCAATAGAGCTGAATCTTGTTGCGCTGCATGTCGATGCTGCTCTTGATGCGTGGGAAGTAGAGAATACCCGTAAGATTGAATGGGAAGTCTACGTTCAGATGAATCCAGAACAATGGGTCGTCCTGCATTGGATAAAGGGTGTGATAGAACTTCTTGTAGTCCTCATCCTTCAGTGTACTAGGAGTCTTGGTCCAGAGAGGCTCCACATTATTAATAATGTTATCCTCATCAGTCTCCACATTCTTACCGTCCTTCCACTCGGTCTTCTTGCCGAAAGCTACAGGTACAGCCATAAACTTGCAATACTTGTTCAGAAGCTCCTCAATCTTGCTCTTCTGAAGGAACTCCTTGCAGTCATCAGCAATGTGGAGGATGATGTCTGAACCACGCTCAGCCTTGTCAGCATCTTCGATTTCGAAAGCAGGTGAACCATCGCAGCTCCACTTTACTGCCTTGCTTCCCTCTTTGTAGCTCTTGGTAATGATTTCTACCTTGCTGGCTACCATGAAAGAAGAATAGAAGCCGAGACCGAAGTGGCCGATGATGGCGTTGGCATTCTCCTTATACTTATCGAGGAAGTCGGTTACGCCTGAGAATGCAATCTGGTTGATATATTTATCGATTTCCTCCTCAGTCATACCTATACCATGGTCGCTGATAGTCAAGGTTCCAGCCTTCTCATCGAGAGAGACACGAACGGTTGTGTCGCCTATCTCGCCCTTGAAATCGCCCTGAGCAGCAAGAGTCTTCAACTTCTGTGTAGCATCTACGGCGTTTGAAACCATCTCGCGGAGGAAGATGTCGTGATCTGAATATAAGAATTTCTTGATGACAGGGAAAATGTTCTCTGTCGTTACACCAATATTACCTTTCTGTGCCATAATATAAAATGTTTTTTATTCGTATTTACTTTATTATTGTTTGGCAAGGGGGCTTACAAATAGCGTGCCAAAATAAAAGCCCTCTTACCAAACTGAATAAAATAGCTGAAAAACATTTTATGATTCAGCAAAGCATTTTATGACTAAATGTCTCTTGGAAACCCTTTTGCCAAACCGCCTTCGCTTGTTTCCTTGTAAAGCGAAGGTAGATCATGTCCCGTCTGTCGCATCACTTCAACTACACGGTCGAAAGATACAGTATGATGGCCATCTGAGAAGGAAGCGTAGAGGTCAGCATCCAAAGCTCGGGCGGCAGCAAAGGCATTTCGCTCGATACAAGGAATCTGAACCAGTCCACAAACCGGGTCGCAGGTCATTCCGAGATGATGCTCCAATCCCATTTCGGCAGCATATTCTACCTGAGCCGGACTGCCTCCGAAAAGCTGACAGGCTGCAGCCGAAGCCATGGCGCAGGCAACACCTACCTCCCCCTGGCAACCTACATCAGCACCGCTGATAGAAGCATTCTGCTTTACGATGTTGCCTACCAATCCGGCTGTAGCCAAGGCTCTCAGGATGCGCTGTTCACTCATATCATGAGAAGTAAACATGTGGTAGAGTACGGCTGGCAATACACCGCAGGCGCCACAGGTAGGAGCAGTAACGATGGTACCACCCGAAGCATTCTCCTCGCTCACAGCCAGCGCATAAGCATAAACCAAGCCGCGGCTCTGCAGGGAAGCACGGTAACCCTTTGCCTTTATAAAATAGGTAGCAGCCTTACGCTGCAGCTTCAGCGGACCAGGCAAAACACCTTCATGGTCCAAACCATTCCTGATGCTCTGCTTCATCGTTTGCCAAACCATGTCGAGATAATCCCAGATATCTTCCGATTCGCATTTCTCAACATACTCCCAGAATGAGCGTCCGTTATCATAGCACCATTGCTTGATGTCGGCGAGCTTGTTCAGATTATAAACATCCTTGGCGCCCAGCTCTTCATTGCCGGCAGTACCATCTGATATGGCTCCACCCCCAATACTGTAAACGGTCCATTCGTCAATAATATCGCCGTTCAGATCCTTGCCCACAAATTTCATTCCGTTGGGATGATAAGGCAGGAAAGTTTGTGGCTGCCAGATGATGTTCACGGTTTTATGAGGTCTGAGCACTTCTTCTATTGCCACATCAGTCATGTGTCCCTTACCTGTAGCAGCCAGACTTCCATAGAGGGTTACTTCATAATAAGAAGCGTTAGGGCAACGCTCCAGAAAAAGTTTGGCAGCACGCTGAGGCCCCATCGTATGACTGCTCGATGGTCCCTTACCTATTCTATATAATTCCTTTAATGATTTCATATTTTTCTCTCGTATTTGATATTTTTACTTATCGATTTTACCTTTTAAATGGGCTCAGTTACTTATTTCTTCAGTTCACCATCCGAAAGTTACTTCACCTGCTTGGCTTTCAGGATGATGACATCCGTGAGAGGCCTGTCGTTGTTCGCCTTATCAGTAGCCACATTCTGAATCTTATCAACCACATCCATACCTTCGAGCACCTCTCCGAACACGGTGTAGCCGTTGTCAAGGTGAGGAACACCACCATGCTTGATGTAGCCCTTCTGCAACTGTTCAGAAGGAATGGCGTAATCCTTACCTTCCCGTTTCTGCTTTTCTACATAATATTCCATCTGTCGGGGAGAGAAATTTCTGCCCCAGGTAATATAGAAATCAGTAGACGCCGAAGCTTTGGTCGGATTTTCATCATCCCCTTCGCGTGCAGCACAGAGCTGTCCGCGCTTATGATAATATTTTGGATAGATGATTTCAGCCGGAACCGTATAGTTTACATCAAACTTCTGCGGCTTTTCCATATTCACCTTTCTGCATGAATAATCGCCACCCTGAATCATGAAATTCTTGATGACGCGCTGAAAGATGCAACCATCATAATAGCCCGAATTGACAAGTTTCAGAAAATTATCCCTATGCTTGGGAGTATCGTTGTAGAGAGCCACGAGAATGTTGCCCATCGTAGTTTCCAGCAACACCTGAGGGCAAGTTGGATCGTGCGGTGTTTCCCAGTCGAGCAGAGAATCGGGCTTAGACGCCACAACTTTTCCGGCTGGTTCTGATGTGTTCTGATTGCCTTCACTCTGAGCGAATGTCGTAACAGGCACCGTAAGAAGAGCGAGAGTCAATAATCTGATGATCTTCTTCATATTTTTGTATAATTTTACATCTATTTATGTTATCGGATGCAAAGATAATGATTTTATTCTAAAAAATTGATTTTTTATGTGGGAAAAGTTCCTTTGTTTCATACATTCTTCATATCTTTGCAGCAGAAGACAGAAAATGCAATCAATTATGAAGAAAAATATATATTTTATCATCGCTTTTTGCACTTTCCTCACTACAGAAGCAAGTGCACAGCAACAGGTAAGCTTCGGACCATTGCACAGTCCGGACAGTCCGCGCGAAGAATGGTTGTTGCCTGGCGATACGGTTTACCAGGCAGGAAAACCTATGATTTATCAGGGGAAACCGATGAAGAATGCTTATCTGGCTCCTGCCCAACTATCAGACAAGAAAGAGACTCTCGGCAAGAACGGGTTACTGGGGGAAGCTTCACTCGACAGCACCTATTATAATAATCCCATCTCCAACCTTACCAACGGCTTGAGTTATCCGTTGGGCTATGGCTGGGGGTTGCACAAGGGATTGAATCTCTCGGTAGATCTTTCTGCCTTTGCCACATTCGGCAAGAATGTGCCTCACAGAGGCGGTTTCACCCAGACCATCAATGCAACCTACTTAACGCCACTCACCAAAGACAACAAACTCTGGCTGGCTCTTGGTACTTATATCAACAACGTAAACTATGGTGGAGACAGTTATCATGATGGTGGAGTCTACGGCATACTGGGTTACCAGTTTAATGAGCATTGGGAGGCTTATGTTTATGGTCAGCTTAGTGTTGCCAACAATTACAATTCTCTCTACGGCCGTTATGGCGGTTATGGCTATGGCCCATACGGCTATTCGCCTTGGGGCTACGGAATGTATCCTTGGGGAATGGGCAGAGGAATCATGCCGGGTGGTTACGGAATGGGAGTACTTGGCGCTAACGTTTTAGGAGCCGGCGTAAGATACACCAACTCCAAAAAGACTTTCTCTATCGGCTTAAACGTAGAAGGAGTATGGTATGATAATAAGACGCCGTCCTATTTCAAGCAATACGACTATCCTGTGCCAAAGGCGCCTGAAAAGGATTAAGGAAAAGATAAAGCATAAAAAGAAAGAGGTTCACTTTTCAATATAATCATATTGAAGTGAACCTCTAAGTTTATTCTGAAAAGAATCAGTTTACATAGAATTATCTCTCTCCATGAGATTATACTCTATGAGTTTAGATTCTATTCAGCGAGAATCTGGACTATTCTTTCGGCAGAACGACCATCCCATCTGTCAGGAATGCCCGCTTTCTTCCATTCACCCTTCAGAAGTTTCTGCATGGTTTGCTTCAGTAATTCCGGATCTTCAGCAACCAGTTCGTTAGTACCCACCTTTACGGTTTCAATATGCTCAGTATAGCTGTTGAGCGTAATGCAAGGAACCCCATTGAAGGTGGCTTCTTCAGCAACATTACCCGAATCTGTAATCACACCTTTGGCGTGAGCTGTAAGATAAGCAAACGACAGATAATCGAGCGGCTGAACCACCTGGATTCCACTCTGATGATTACTCTCTTCCTGATAAGCCTTGAATGCGAGCACGAAGCCCAATGCTTTGCCTCGAAGCGGAGCAATCACCTTCACTCCAGCCTGGCGCGCCTCTTCATCTATGACAGAAATGAGCGCTTTCATCTCATCAATGTTATTGACGATAGCCTTGCGGTTCAAGGTCAGAACCATATATTCGCCTTCTTTCAGATGAAACTCGTCCATGACTTCAGGACGCTGCATTTTAGACTGAAGGAAGCGGATATTGTCGATAAGCACATTTCCTACCATATAAACCTTAGACAATTCTGCACCTTCCTTGTTGGCGATGCTGTTGTTAGAAATGCCTGCGGTAAAAAGGATATCTGACAAACCATCAATCACCAGACGGTTGATTTCCTTTGGCATAGTAATGTCAAAACTGCGGGTTCCGGCTGCAATATGAGCAAGCTGCACACCCTGCTTCTTGGTAACAATAGCCACGGCCATGGTTGAAGCCAGATCATCAACCACAATGACAACATCTGTAGCATTCTGCTGTAGATAGCGCTCAAACTGCCCCATCACCTGTCCGGTAAGTTCGTTCATGTTTGGACAGTCTACGCCGAGATAAGCATCAGGTTTCTGAATGCCTAAGTCATCGAAAAGAGAAGATTCCAATGTCGGGTCATCCTCTTTTCCTGTGTAAACCAACTGATAGCTGATTTCGTTACCAGCTTCCTGAGCATTACGAATTGCTCTAATTACGGGCGCAACCTTGATAAAGTTAGGTCTTGCACCTGCAACGATACAGATTTTCTTCATTTTTATCCTGTTTTATATATTTACTGAAGTTACAGTTTACTGATATCAGAGTGCTTTATTTCTTGAGCCAAAGGGCATTATCCATTGACTCAGAGGTCATTATCCCTTGAAAAGGTCTTTGATTCCTCCGATAGAGCCCAAGAGATTGGTTGCCTCGTATGGCAGATAAACCACCTTATTATCCTTACCCTGAGCCACTTCCTGCATCATGCTGATGTATTTCTGAGCCAAGAGATAGTTGGCTGGATTCGTACTCTGCCCTACAGCTTCCGTAATCTTCTGAATGGCAATAGCCTCTGCCTCAGCCTTACGGATACGGGCAGTAGCCTCACCTTCTGCATTTAAGATAGCCTGCTGTTTGGCAGCCTCAGCCTTGTTCACGATGGCAGCCTTCTCACCTTCTGAGAGCAGACGTTGCTTTTCCTTCTCACCTTCTGAAGTCAGGATGGTAGCTCGCTTGTTGCGTTCTGCCTGCATCTGCTTTTCCATCGCCTGGAGCACACTCTCTGGAGGTGTAATATCCTGCAACTCTACTCGGTTAACCTTGATTCCCCACTTATTGGTTGCATCATCCAAAACCGCACGGAGTTTGGTGTTAATCGTATCGCGGGAAGTAAGCGTCTGGTCAAGTTCCATCTCACCTATTATATTACGCAAGGTGGTTTGCGTCAACTTCTCTATAGCGTTTGGCAGATTGTTGATTTCATACACACTCTTGAATGGGTCTACAATCTGGAAATAGAGCAACGCATTTATCTGCATCTGGATATTATCCTTAGTGATTACGTTCTGACGGTCGAAGTCATAAACCTGTTCACGAAGGTCGATGCTGTTTGTATAAACGTATCTTCCGTTTCTCATCGCCACAATATCCTTTGCATGGTCAATGAAAGGAATGATGACATTAATACCCGGCTTGAGCGTGGCAAAATATCGTCCGAGACGCTCTATGATTTTCGTCTCACTCTGAGGGATGATAACGATGGTTTTCTTAACCACTACGAGTGCAAGTGCTACTAGAGCTACCAGTACATAAATTCCTATGTTCATGATGTTTATACGATTAAGTGAATAATGTTGACTCTAAACTTTCCTACTTAAACTTTTCTACCTTGAGGATGATAGATTCGTGACCTAAGATGCGAACCTTATCGCCTACGGCAAGCGGTTCGGCAAGATGCGGAGCTTCTGCTTTCCAATCATCTCCATCCAGCTTCACTCTACCATATCCTCCGGCAGGAATCATCTCGGTCACTTCCCCAATCTGTCCAGCCAGCGCATCGGCATTACTGCGGCGGTCTTCCCCACCCTTATGCAGCGATTTCAGCAGATGCGGACGAACCAGCCAGATGCTAAGCATGGAGCAGATTGCCCAAACCACTACCTGCACCCAGAAAGGTGCTCCTACCAATGCCACAGGAATGCTGATGAGCGCACCAATGGCAAAACAAGTAACATAGAAATCGCCCGAAGACAACTCTAAGATGAGGCAGATGAACATCACCGATGTCCATATCAGCCAAAGGTTATGAGATAAATACTCCATACTTAACAATTTTAGTTTGATTCTTCTAATCCTTATCTTCTGCGGGTTGTAGTCTTCTTTCTGGTGGTAGAAGTCTTGCCCGTAGAACCTACCTTATAAGTAGTCTGAGGTTTATAATACTTCAGCGCAGTAGGCATTTCCTTCTGCAAGGCAGCAATACGCTTGGCGTCTGAAGGGTGATCACTGAAAATATCGCTCTGATTACTGCTTGAACCCTGTGACATTCTCTTCCAGAAAGGAATGGCCTGCTGAGGATCGTAACCTGCCATGGCTGCGAAGATAAGCCCCATGTAATCTGCCTCGGTTTCATTATCACGGGAGTACTTCAGATTGCGAAATGAGAAATATTGTCCGGCAACTGCACTTGCCACATTTCCTACACCATTACCTACTGTCTGGTTCAACACAGTTCCCAGAATGCTTGTGCCGGTTTGCTGGTTCTGCTGCTTAGTGAGCTGCTCAGCACTATGCTTAGCCACAGCATGAGCTATTTCGTGACCCAAAACGATTGCCAAACCGGTTTCATTCTGAGTATAAGGCAAAAGTCCTTCATAAACCACGATTTTACCGCCAGGCATACAGAATGCATTGGCAGACTTATCTTGTACCAGGTTGAATTCCCATGAATAATTCTTCACATCGGCTTCAAATCCATTCTGCTTCAAATAGAGTTCAACAGCATTGGCAAGTCTCTTTCCTACCCGCTGAACCATCGCCGTATTGGCTGCATTGGTCGACTTCTTGGCAGAAGCCATGTACTTTGTGTATTCCTGATTAGACAAACTGAGAACCTGCTCATCGGATACAGAGATGCGATGAGTGCGACCGGTCAGAGGCACCGTCTGAGTAGTGCCGCAAGATGACAGAGCAAGGGCTGCCACAACCGTCAGAACTAAAAACTTAAACTTTTTCATCTTAACTTATGATATTAAATATGTTTATTCCTTAAGTTTATGTGCTGTTTGAAACTTTTTTCTCTGCAAATATACTATTTCTTGTTGAAACCACCAAAGAAAAATGAGAAAAACATGAAATATAACCTAAAAATAACACAAGATAACTGACAAAAAGGGGTGTATAAAAAAAAGATGGCAAAAAAATAAGGGTGTGGCACAATCTTTGCAGTTTCGCAAAACCGTCAGACTGCCGGATGACAGCTGCCCGAGAAAGCAGCATTATCAGCAGAATGGATTTAAGAAGTATAACATTAAAATATTTTAATATGAACACAAAGAAGGAAGTGCCTGTATTGCTCTTGACAGGCTACCTGGGTAGTGGAAAGACAACCCTTCTCAACAAGATTTTAGCTAACGAAAAAGGTATTAAGTTTGCCGTCATCGTCAACGATATTGGTGAAGTCAATATTGATGCAGCCCTTATAGAAAAAGGTGGCGTAGTAGGTCAGAAAGACGATTCGCTCGTTTCTCTCCAGAATGGTTGCATCTGCTGCACATTGAAGATGGACCTGGTAGAACAGCTCAAGGAAATCGTAGACATGAAGCGTTTCGATTACATCGTCATCGAGGCTTCCGGAATCTGCGAGCCGGCTCCTATTGCCCAGACCATCTGCTCTATCCCATCCCTCGGCCCTCAGTACATCGAGAATGGTATTCTGCGTCTTGACAGCATCGTTACCGTAGTAGATGCTTTGCGCATGAAGGATGAATTCTCCAACGGCAGCGACCTGATGAAGAAGGAAATTGATGAGGAAGATTTGGCTTCGCTCGTCATCCAGCAGATTGAGTTCTGCAACATCATTCTCCTGAACAAAGCAGCTGAGGTTGAGCCTAAGGAGCTGGAGCACTTGAAGCAGATTATCCGCGCCATCCAGCCTAAGGCAGAAATCTTTGAATGCAACTATGGTGACGTTGACTTGAATCTGATTGTCAACACTAAGAAGTTTGATTGGGAAACCGTATCCACTTCAGCCGGTTGGATTCAGGAGATTGAATCTGAAAGAAACGAAGAGCATGAAGAAGAAGATGATGATGACGAACATGAACATCATCACCATCATCACGATCATGACGAGGAAGACGAACATGAGCATCATCACCATGACCACGATGAGCATGACCACGACCACGATGAGCATGAACATCATCATCATCACCATCATCACGACCATGACCATGATCATGAAGGCGGAGAAGTTGAGGAATACGGAATCGGTACATTTGTCTACTACCGCCGCAAACCTTTCGACCTGGGCCTCTTCGATGATTTCGTAGCAAGAAAATGGCCTAGAGACGTGGTTCGCGCCAAGGGAATCTGCTATTTTGATGATGAACGGGATATGTGCTACGTGTTCGAGCAGGCTGGCAAACAGAAGACTGTGAAGCAGGCTGGTCAATGGCTGGCAACCATGCCGAAAGACGAACTCGCCCAGGTATTGATGAACAACCCACAGCTGCAGAAGGAATGGGATCAGGAATTGGGCGACCGCATGATAAAAATCGTATTCATCGGTCAGCATATCAAGGAGCAGAAAGATGCTATTATTGCTGAACTCGACAAATGTCTGGCATAAAACAGATTAAAGAAGTAGACAAGCAAAACAGAAGTTTATCTTCAGAACAAATATTGCAGAATCTTATTCTGCCCAGTTCTTAGCAAAAAGCAAAGGGAAAAATAGCTCAAAATGAGCAGAAAATACGAAAAACGGAGGAAAACGAACAAAAAAGTGAAGTTTTTCCTCCGTTTTTTAGTTTAATTCGTTTTTTTTTGTTAATTTTGCACCCAAATAATAAAAGCGTAATTAATTAATATGAAGACAAACTTCAGACAGGCGTATATTAAGGACTTTGCTGCTTGCTGGAAAGTCATCGACCAAGCTCGCCAAAGTATGATAGAATCGGGACGTCATCAATGGACTGAGGAATATCCATCTGAAAAAGACATCAGAAAAGACATAGAGAATGGCAACGCCTTCGTTCTAACTGTAAACGAAGAGGTGGTTGTCTATGGAGCAGTCATATTGAATGGTGAACCCAAATATAAGAAATTAGTAGGCAACTGGATTACCGATGGCGATTATTATGTAATACATCGCTTTGCTACGTTGCCTAGTTTCCAGCGTGAAGGTTTAGCGCGTATTTTCATCAGTAAGGTGAACAGCATGTGCGAGGTTGAAAAAATACCTAGCATCAAGGTTGACACCAACTTTGACAACACGCCGATGATCAACCTTCTGTCTTCGATGGGTTTCTGCATCTGCGGACGTGTAAACTATGGAGGAAACAGAGGTCAGCGTTTTGCCTTCGAAAAGCTCTCCATAGCCATGGAACCAGAATCATAATTCTCAGACCATCGAAAAACACAACATTTGATTAACACCCTCAAATATATATTATGGAAGAGAAACTATTGCAGATGAAGAGCTTGGTTGAAAGACTCAACCAAGCTTCAGATAGTTATTATAACGGAAAAGGCGAACTCATGACCGACTATGAGTGGGACGCCCTTTTCGACCAGCTCAAGAGATTGGAAGAGGAAACAGGCGAAATTCTGCCCGACTCCCCTACTAATCGCGTGTCAGAAGATTCTATCGTAGGAAAGAAAGAGGAACATGAATTTGCTGCCCTCTCTCTGGCAAAGACCAAACAGGTAAGTGATCTTGTAAAATGGGCAGAAGACCGCCCTATCTGGATTTCATGGAAACTGGACGGACTTACCCTCGTAGTAACCTATGACGGCGGAAAACTTACCAAGATTGTTACCCGCGGAAACGGACACATCGGCACCAACATTACCCACTTGGCTCCAGCCATTTCAGGCATTCCTGCTACGATTTCAGAGAAAGGACATCTTGTAGTAAGAGGAGAAGCTGTTATTTCCTATGCTGATTTCGAACAGTTCATCATCGAAAGCGAAGGTGATTACGCCAATCCACGAAACCTCGCTTCAGGCTCACTCACACTGAAGGATATTGAAGAGGTGAAGCAGCGCCACATCCAATGGATTCCGTTCACCCTGGTTTATACTGAGCGGGAGATTACCTCATGGGGCGAACGCATGCAGATGCTGAAAGACCTGGGGATGAATCCTGTAGAACGTGAGCGTATTGACCACCCTACCACAGAAAACATCCAGCAGGAAATAGACAAGTTTACGGAGAAGGTGACAAGCAAGAAGAATCCTTTCCCAGTAGACGGACTGGTGATTTGCTACGATGATACGGTTTATGCAGCTACCGGTTCGGTTACAGGCCACCACGCTACGAGGGCAGGATTTGCCTTTAAATGGCAAGACGAACATGCAGAGACAGAACTCGACCACATCGAATGGTCGTGCGCAGCCAGCACCATTACGCCTGTAGCAGTGTTCAAACCGGTAGAACTGGAAGGAACCACCGTGCAGCGCGCCTCGCTCTGCAATGTAAGCGAATGCGAGCGTCTGGGCATTGGCGACAAGGGAACCAGACTGCAGGTTATCAAGGCCAACAAGATTATCCCGAAGGTAATCAATATTACAGAGGTTGTGGGTAGTTTTGTCATTCCCGCCGAATGTCCGGTCTGCCATGCGCCAGCTGTAGTGCGCGAGAGCGAGAGCGGCACCAAGACTCTCCATTGCACCAATGCAGCCTGCCCTGCCAAACAGCTCAAGAAATTTGCCCGCTTCGTCAGCAAGGAAGGAATCAATATAGATGGAATCTCAGAACAGACTGTCTGGAAATTCATCAATCATGGTTTTATCAGGGAATATGCTGATTTCTACAAACTGAAGAATTATGCGTTCGAAATTTCCTGTTTCGAAGGATTTGGCAAGAAGAGTGTAAGCAATCTTCTGGAAAGTGTTGAGAAGAGCCGCCATACTGATGGCCGTCATCTGCTCTACGCCTTGAATATTCCGCTCTGCGGCGGCGATGTGGCTAAAAAACTGCTCAGCCGTTACAAGGTGAAGGAGCTGATAGAAACAGCTCGCCTGAGCATGTTCGACGATGAGTTTGCAAGCATCGATGGCATTGGACCGGAAAAGAGTGCCAAGTTTATCGCCTGGTTCAAGGACGATATTCATTTCCAGCATGTGCAGCATCTGTTGTCCGAGCTGATTATCGAGGAACAGGAGCCTGTAGAAACGGGAAGCAAATGCCAGGGACTGACTTTCGTCGTAACTGGAGATGTGCATCATTACAAGAACCGCAACGAGCTGAAAGCTTATATTGAAAGCCAGGGCGGCAAAGTTACGGGAAGTGTGAGCAAGAGCACTAACTTCCTGATTAACAACGATGCTGCTTCGCAGAGTTCGAAGAACAAGAAAGCCCATGAACTCAATATTCCAATCATTACTGAGGATGAGTTCATTGAAAAGTTTCAGGAGTAAGCAAGTGAATTAAGCGAAATAAAAAAGCGAAAGCCAGATTCCGGAATACGGACTTGGCTTTCGCTTTTCTAGTTTTAAGAACCTGCAAATTCTCTGTTATTATTCTCCCAGGAACTGACCCATGAAGAGAATGGCGCCACTGTTACGTTCTGTAATGAAATAAACGAATGGGCGGTTGGCATGAAATTCTACACGCTTCATCTCGTTAGGACCCAGTGAGGTCAGCATCACAGCAGCTGTTACGGCAGCAGCCTTGGTTCCACGCTCGCTTACCTCAATCTTTGCCTTCTGCAACATCTTAGATACGTAGAAGCTGCCATTGGCAAAACGGCTGAAATCTGCCGTGCCTGGCTGGAAGATGCTTGGAGCTCCCAATTTACTGATAATCTGATTAAGCGACAGATCCATCTCGGTAGTGAACTTAGGGAATTTCAAATCCACCTGGCAACGGTCCATGTCATTACTCAACTTCTGAAGTTTATCAGCATCCATCTCCTTCATCACCTCGCTGATGCTCTTGCCAGCCTTAGGAAGAAGAACGGTCATCTGATAACTTCCATTTCCGTATGGCAGCTCTACAGCCTGCAACATATCATTTTCAGTATAGGCAAGCTTCTTGTTCTGGTGCATCATGTTCACCTTCTTAATATCGCGGGTGTAACCGCTGAAGTTCTCGAGGCGGGTATTCTTCGCATCAAACTTCTCCTGCCAGATTCCATTAAAATAAATAGCATTCAGGAGGTAAGAAACGGCTGCAGGGTCTACCTGGTCGATGATGCTAGGAATCATGCCTTTAGTCTGCTTCTTGCACCAGTCATTAATGCGGGCGGCAGATTTAGAATTGGTAAAGTCCATGCTCTCAACGCCAGCCTGATAAGAATCGGCTACGGTACGAGCGAAATCGCTGTTCAATCTGAAATTCTTGTTGATAGCGATAAAGTTGGCAATGTTTACGGTTGTCTGCTTGTCAAGTTTGCCAGCCGAAAGCATCAGCGCCTTATAACAGTCGTTGAGTTCCTTCACGCTCACGCCCTCGCAACCGATTGCCTTCAGAATCTCCTGCTGAGTCTTACCATCAGCACCATTCGCAAGCATTCCCATCAGATAGGCGATGCTCATTGGCGAAACCACCTCAGAATCCATACCACTGATTTGCTGATAAAGTCTGAAAGCAAAATCGTTGTTCTTCTTCACAATGTTCTGCTGAGCCTCAGAGAGGACAAGATAGCCCTCGTCCATTTCCTCATCTGCTGACGGACGAGCTACCTCTGCCTCCGTTATCTTCTCAGCCTTTGTTGCGTTCTCATTCTGTGTATTCTTGCTAGTGCTGCAAGAAGTCATTGCCATTGCAGCTGAAGCTAAAATAGCTGCACTAAATACTTTCTTATACATATTTCTCTAATTTATTTGTTCATTTTAATAACTCAACGCTCCTGAACCCAAAGGGACTGTTCCTCTTTAAAAGGCAGTTCCCGAATCGGAATCTGAATCGTGAGTTCTGAAGATAAAATGAAAAATCGGCTAATCCTTGCACGGGAAAAGCCGATTTTACTATTTCTTAACAAAAATGTCTATGTTCTTTACTAAAAATCAATGCAGCGGTGCCTCTTCCGAAGGTCTGCCTGGCTTTATTCTGAGATGATATCTGTTTCCATCATATTCCACGCGCATGATGTTCGTCCTGTTGGTCTTCATCTCATCGCTCGAATTAGCTACAAGATGTTCGTAGAGATCGATTGCCACATGTCCCATTGTTCTGCGCAGATTGATTTCGATGCAAGGAACCACGCCCAGACCGGTTCTGTTTACGTCCTCACCTTCCTGATTCAGCACAGCCTCGCAGAATTCATCCTTCTCCCCTTTCGTGCAGATCATCATGTCAACGCCGAACGGACCACTGTAAATATCCTTCAGCGCTGGCTCCATTACCCCGATGATACGCTGTCTGATTCCGGCAAGCTGAGCCTCGCTTATGAGCGGTTTCATCATTTCCACCTTATCATCTTCAGAGCAGAGCACATTGCCCGAATAGGCGTTCTTGATCGTATCGAAGAGCGAAAGACCGCGATAGAGCACCTTGCCGTCTTTCATTTCAAACTCCATAGCGAAATCTCTCACCTTATTATATAGGGGCTCTACGGTTACGCCGCCCTGATGATAAATCATGTTTGCCACCCATCTTTCGAAGGTAGGATAATCTCCGGCAGTCCTGAAATCCTCAGCACTCACATATTTCACTCCCCTCCCGCTACTGCTCCAGGGAGCCTTGACCACAGCTTTGCCGTGCTGGAGAATGAGTTCTTTGACACGGGCCGTTTCAGTAACATATTCCACGCCACGCTGCAGATGAAGGGCAGCCCATTGCCTGCTGCTCACCTCGCGTACCTTATTCAATACAGCATCAGTCGGCAACATAATCTCCGGCATTCCCAAACGCTCCAACTCACCTTTCAGCGACAGATTCCATCCCCAGGGATGAACACTGTCAAGAAATTCTGTCTTGAGCAGATGCTTCAGCTGAGGCTTGGTGATGAATTCAACCTTGCTGTTCAGTTCAGCTCCAAAATGGCGCACCCTGTTCTTCGCGAAATCAATGTCATCAACAAGTACGAGGTCGCCCTCTTCCGCCCAAAGAGCCGGAATGAAAGCAAGATCACTTCTAAGTTGTCTTCCCGCATGAGGCGCGGTGAACTGTTTCAGATTTGCAGCCAAAGCCAAATCGTGTTCTGGATTGAAAATATGTAATTTCATGGTGCAAAGATATAAAGAAATGTGCAAAAAAAGGCAGAAAAACCGCATTTTTACTTAGACAAGTGCTAAATAATGAAAAAAAAGTTACTTTTTGCTATCTAGAGTTTGCAAATTAGAAATATTTAATTACCTTTGCATCGTAAAAACAATAAGAAACGATATAAACTCATGGAAGAAGCATTCTTCAGAACACATACATACCTCGTAGAGCATACGAACGCACCAGTAAGACGTACTCTGATGGACGAAATCGACTGGAGCGATCGTCTGATTGGCATTAAGGGAACACGCGGTGTAGGAAAGTCTACATTCCTCCTTCAATATGCCAAGGAGCACTTTGGCCCTACTGACCGCAAGTGTCTGTTTGTGAATATGAACAATTTCTATTTTCAAAGCAGAGGAATCGCAGATTTTGCAGGCGACTTTGTTCGCCACGGCGGCAGAACCCTTCTCATCGACCAGGTCTTCAAGCAGCCGGACTGGAGCAAGGAGCTGCGCAAATGTTACGACCTCTATCCAGAGTTGAGAATCGTGTTCACAGGTTCCAGCGTGATGAGACTGAAGGAAGAGAATCCTGAGCTCAATGGAATCGTGAAAAGCTATAACTTGCGAGGCTTCTCTTTCAGAGAGTTTATCAACCTGCAGACTGGCAACAGTTTCCAGCCATATACACTCGATGAAATCTTGCGCAACCACGAGCACATCATCAAGCAGATACTGCCAAAGGTGAGCCCGATGAAGTACTTCCAGGACTACTTGCACCATGGATTCTATCCATTCTTCCTGGAGAATCGCAACTTCACAGAGAATCTACTAAAGACAATGAATATGATGACCGAGGTAGACATCCTCCTCATCAAGCAAATCGAACTGAAATATCTCACCAAGATCAAGCGACTCTTCTATCAGCTCGCTGTAGAAGGCGCCAAGGCTCCCAACGTGAGCCAGCTTGCCGAAGAGATCAACACCAGCAGGGCTACGGTAATGAACTACATCAAGTATCTTGCTGATGCGCGACTCATCAACATGATTTACCCTACCGGGCAGGAGTTTCCTAAGAAACCATCCAAGGTGATGATGCACAACTCCAACCTGATGTACGCCATCTATCCTATCCAGATAGACAAGCAGGAGGTGATGGAGACATTCTTCGTCAACTCGCTCTGGAAAGACCACAAGGTAAGCCAGACCGGCAAGGACCACTACTTCATTGTAGACGGTGAGAAGAAGTTCAGAATCTGCGATGCGCAATCTCCAAACAAGGTGCGCAACAATCCCGACATCATCTACGCCCGATACAATACCGAGGTAGGTAAGGATAACAGAATTCCGTTGTGGCTTCTGGGTTTCCTATATTAATATAAGGTGTAGGAATGGGCAAAAACATTCGACAAAAACAAAAACAGAACTGAAATTTGAACTCTTCAACAGATTCAACTATCAAAGTTCAAAGGAATAAAAATACAAAACATTTTTAATATTTTATCTAAAAGTAAAATGGCTAAAGAGAAAAAATTTATCACTTGTGATGGTAACACAGCTGCCGCACACGTAAGCTACATGTTTACTGAGGTTGCTGCTATCTACCCTATTACTCCATCATCACCAATGGCGGAGCATGTAGATGAATGGGCTGCCAAAGGTCGTAAGAACCTTTTCGGTCAGCGAGTTTCTATCCAGGAAATGGAGTCTGAGGCTGGTGCTGCTGGTGCAGTTCACGGTTCTCTCCAGGCTGGTGCCTTGACTTCAACTTACACTGCTTCTCAGGGTTTGTTGTTGATGATTCCTAATATGTACAAGATTGCTGGTGAGTTGCTTCCTTGCGTATTCAACGTATCAGCTCGTACATTGGCTTCTCACTCACTTTGTATCTTCGGTGACCACCAGGACGTAATGGCTTGCCGTCAGACTGGCTTCGCTATGTTCTGCTCTGGTTCTGTTCAGGAGGTGATGGACCTCTCTGCAGTTCCTCACTTGGCTACATTGGAGACAAAGGTTCCTTTCATTAACTTCTTCGATGGTTTCCGTACTTCTCACGAGTACCACAAGATCGAGGAGATGGATATGGAAGACATCCGTCCATTGGTTAAGGAAGAGTTCATCGAGGACTTCCGTAACCGTGCATTGACTCCTGAGCGTCCTGTTACTCGCGGTACCGCTGAGAACCCAGAGACATTCTTCACACACCGTGAGGCTTGCAACCCTTACTACGATGCAATCCCTGAGGTAGTAGAGAAGTACTGCCAGGAGATGACTAAGATCACTGGTCGTGAGTACCACCTCTTCAACTACTATGGTGCTGAGGATGCTGAGAACATCATCATCTTGATGGGTTCTGCTACAGAGCCTGCTCGTGAGGCTATCGACTACTTGAACAAGCAGGGCAAGAAGGTTGGTATGGTTGCAGTTCACCTCTTCCGTCCATTCTCTGTTGACTTCTTGAAGAATACTATCCCAGCTACTGTTAAGCGTATCGCTGTTCTCGACCGTACTAAGGAGCCAGGTGCAGAGGGTGAGCCATTGTACCTCGACGTTAAGTCAGCTCTCTACGATGACGAGCGCAAGCCATTGATCGTTGGCGGTCGTTATGGTCTCGGTTCTTCTGATACAACTCCAGCTAAGATCGTTGCTGTATTCAAGAACCTCGAGTTGCCACAGCCAAAGAACCACTTCACAGTAGGTATCGTTGATGACGTTACATTCACTTCTCTCCCAGAAGAGGAGGAAATCCCAATGGGTGGTGACGACTTGTTCGAGGCTAAGTTCTACGGTTTGGGTGCTGACGGTACTGTTGGTGCTAACAAGAACTCAGTTCAGATCATCGGTAACAATACTAACAAGTATTGCCAGGCATACTTCTCTTACGACTCTAAGAAGTCTGGTGGTTTCACCTGCTCTCACTTGCGTTTCGGCGACAGCCCTATCCACAGTGCTTATCAGGTAAATACTCCTAACTTCGTAGCTTGCCACGTACAGGCTTACCTCCACATGTACGATGTAACTCGTGGTTTGCGTAAGAACGGTTTCTTCCTGCTGAACACTATCTTCGACGGTGAGGAGTTGGTTAACTTCATCCCTAACAAGGTAAAGCGTTACTTCGCTCAGAACAACATCACAGTTTACTATATCAACGCAACTAAGATTGCTCAGGAGATTGGTCTCGGTAACCGTACCAACACCATCCTCCAGTCTGCATTCTTCCGTATCACAAAGGTTATTCCTTTGGATCTCGCTGTAGAGCAGATGAAGGCATTCATCGTTAAGTCTTACTCTAAGAAGGGTCAGGACGTTGTTGACAAGAACTTCGGCGCTGTTGACCGTGGTGGTGAGTACAAGCAGTTGACAGTAGATCCAGCTTGGGCTAACCTCGCTGACGATGAGGCTAAGGAGGATAACGCTCCAGCATTCGTTAAGGAGCTCGTTCGTCCTATCAACGGCCAGGCAGGTGACCTCTTGAAGGTTTCTGACTTCGTTAAGCACAATACAGTTGACGGTACATGGCAGAACGGTACTGCAGCATTCGAGAAGCGTGGTGTTGAGGCATTCGTACCAGTATGGAACGTTGAGAACTGTATCCAGTGTAACAAGTGTTCATTCGTTTGTCCTCACGCAGCTATCCGTCCATTCGTATTGACCGATGAGGAGCTCGCAGGCATCGAGGGTCTCGAGACTCAGGATGTGAAGGCACCTAAGGCTTTGGCTGGAATGCACTTCCGCATCGAGACTTCAGTACTCGACTGTCTGGGTTGTGGTAACTGTGCTGACGTCTGCCCAGGTAAGAAGGGTGAGAAGGCGTTGACAATGGTTCCATTCAACGTAGACGCAGAGGATATGGTCAAGGAAGCAGCTAACTGGGAGTACCTCGTACACAAGGTAGCTTCTAAGCAGGATCTCGTAGACATCAAGCAGAGCCCTAAGAACTCTCAGTTCGCTCAGCCATTGTTCGAGTTCTCTGGTGCTTGCTCTGGTTGTGGTGAGACTCCATACGTTAAGTTGATTTCTCAGCTCTTCGGTGATCGTCAGATGATTGCTAACGCTACTGGTTGTTCTTCAATCTACTCAGCTTCTATCCCATCAACTCCATATACAAAGAACGCTAAGGGTCAGGGTCCTGCATTCGACAACTCATTGTTCGAGGACTTCTGCGAGTTCGGTCTCGGTATGGTAATGGGTAACAAGAAGATGAAGGAGCGCATCGCTCACTTGCTCGAGGAGGCTAAGGCTAGCGAGAAGGTTTCTGCTGAGTTCGTAGCTGCTGCTGACAAGTGGATGGCTAACATGAACGATTCTGAGGGTTCTAAGGAGGCTGCTGCAGAGTTGAAGCCTCTCATCGCTGCCTGCGCTGAGAAGGGTTGCCCTATCTGCAAGGAGCTCAAGACTTTGGATCACTACCTCGTTAAGCGTTCACAGTGGATCATCGGTGGTGATGGTGCTTCTTATGATATCGGTTACGGTGGTCTCGACCACGTATTGGCTTCTGGTGAGGACGTTAACATTCTGGTACTCGATACTGAGGTTTACTCTAACACTGGTGGTCAGTCTTCTAAGTCTACTCCACTCGGTGCTATCGCACAGTTCGCTGCTCAGGGTAAGCGTATCCGTAAGAAGGATCTCGGTTTGATGCAGACTACATACGGTTACATCTACGTAGCTCAGGTAGCTATGGGTGCTGACAATGCTCAGACATTGAAGGCTATCCGCGAGGCTGAGGCTTATCCAGGCCCATCACTCATCATCGCTTACGCACCATGTATCAACCACGGTTTGAAGCGTAAGGGCGGTATGGGTCGTTCACAGCACGAGGAAGAGTTGGCTGTAGAGTGCGGTTACTGGCACTTGTGGCGTTACAACCCACTGTTGGCTGATGAGGGTAAGAACCCATTCACACTCGACTCAAAGGCTCCAAACTGGGAGAACTTCCGCGACTTCCTGCTCGGTGAGGTTCGTTACCTCTCTGTACAGAAGGCATTCCCTAAGGAGGCTGATGAGCTCTTCTCTCAGGCAGAGAAGATGGCTAAGCTCCG